>Ga0316207_10000425_pt1 | contig 71525 bp, 73 predicted proteins | sample 6weekpyrite_MG_FD_204943 | JGI IMG/M metagenome (GOLD analysis project Ga0316207, IMG submission 204943) | Microbial mat bacterial communities from mineral coupon in-situ incubated in ocean water Damariscotta River, Maine, United States -... | ecosystem: Environmental > Aquatic > Marine >... | reverse complement strand
CTTTTTTAACCTCTTCTCGAAGTCTCTTTAGTCCTAAACTTTAGGTCTCTGTGTTTGTGGATGGGAATTATAGACAAATCAAACTTACATGTCAATAGTTTTTTTACTGAATTTATAAAGTTTTTTTGCGTTGGGGTGTTTTGGAGAGTTTCAGTAATTAATTTTCCTCTATCCAACCACCGCCAATTAGCTTATTGTCATCATAGAAAACAGCAGCTTGTCCGGTAGCAACACCAAATACACTCTCCTTCAATGTAACAAATGCTTTATTATCTTTCACAATAACATGACAAGGAACAGCCTTTGTTCTATATCTTAATTTAACTGATGTATCAAACTCTTCTGCATCACAAAAAAGGTTTAAATTATTCAACACAACACTTCTGCATGACAATTCATCTTTTTTACCCACTGTTATTTGATTATTTTTTGCATCTATATCAATTACATAGTGTGGTTCATGAGCTCCTTTTACAGTGAAGCCTTTTCTTTTTCCTATTGTATAGTGCATATAGCCTTTATGTTCACCTACAACATTTCCTTCACTGTCTAAAACTTCACCTATCTTATCCACATCAACATAATCTTTAAGTAAATCTGTATAAGTTGTCTCTACAAAACATATTTCAGTAGATTCACCTTGAGATGCAAAAGATTCAAGCCCATCTATTGATGCTGCCAACTTTTTGATATCACTTTTTTTTCTTTCCCCTAATGGAAAAAGAAGTCTTGGTAATATATCTTTTTGCACATAAAACAAAAAATAACTTTGGTCTTTTGTGTCATCCTCAGCTTCATAAAAATATTTTCCATCTGTTTTTATATAGTGTCCGGTAGCTATAAAATAGGCTCCGATTTTATCTGCAAATTTTACCATTTCACCAAACTTTAAACTTCTATTACAGAGTGCACATGGATTTGGTGTTCTTCCCTCAGCGTAAGTATCTATAAATGGTTGAAACACCTCTTTATTAAATGTATCCTGCAAGTCCAGCACATGAAGTTTCATACCAACAAAATCGGCTGCTTTTTGAGCACGTGCAAGATGAATTTCATGATAACCTGGTTTAGAGTGAAGTTTCATATACAAACCCTCAATCTCATAGCCCTCTTCTTTCAATATTAATGCTGATACTGTAGAGTCTATACCACCACTCATACCTACCAAAACTTTTTTACGCTTTAGCATTTGAAACTTCGTTTATATTTAATTTTCATCTACTGCTGTTCTCTGTTTTTAATATGTTTCTTAATTGAAAAGTCTAAAAGTGATTTACAATACTTGGTATCTCCAAGACCAACCTCTTTAAGTATACTTATCTGCTCTAAGAGAGACTCTTCTATCTCATCTACAACAAGCTTTATATCATCAGTCAATCTAATCATGTGAACATCTTCTAAACTAATCATATCGTTTTCATATAACTTATTTTCAACAAAGTCTAAAAGCGGTTTATAAAAATCTACTCCTACAACAAACACTTTAACCCCTGTTACTTTTCTGGTTTGGATTAGAGTTAGTGCCTCAAAGAGTTCATCTAGTGTTCCATAACCTCCAGGAAATATAACATATGCTATAGAGTACTTAACCAACATAACTTTTCTTGAGAAAAAATAATCAAAACTCAACTCTTTTGTAGTATATGGGTTTGTTGTTTGTTCAAATGGAAGGTCAATGTTTAAGCCTATTGATTCAATATCTTCATGCTCATGAGCACCTCTATTTGCAGCTTCCATAATTCCAGGTCCGCCGCCAGTAATAATATTAAATCCTATCTCTCCCAACATAGAAGATAGTTTTTGTGCTTTTTTATAGTATTTATTACGCTTATGAGTTCTTGCGCTGCCAAATATTGTTACAGTTGGTCCAAGTTCTCCAAGTTCATCAAAACCTTTTACAAAATCAGCAATAATCTTAAAAACACTCCAAACATCTGCTGACTTTATATCTTTTATATATTTTTTTGCTAAATCATCTTTATTGTGACGCATTATTTCAACCTCTGCTATGATTTAAGCTGATTTAATCTCTCTCTTCTTGTGCCAATAGTCGTAATTTGAACACCGAAGTTACCATCAACAATCACTACCTCACCTTCAGCTATAACATGATCATCAACTAATATTTCCAATGGATCATTTGCTAATTGATTTAACTCAATAACAGAACCTATATCCATATTTAAAACATCTTTTAATAACATTTTTTTCTTTCCAATTCTAACTTTAACAGGAAGTTTTACATCCATTATTAGGGATATATTATTCATCTCTTCACTATTAAGTGATGTGCCTAAACTACTGCTTGCAGCAGCATCTAAATCTGGTGTATTAGCTTCTATCACCCCTGAACCGTTTTCAAATATAGAGTTTTCTAGTGTCTCATCCATTATAAACATCAAAAGAGATTTGACATCTCCAATGTTAAAATTATATACAAACATTTTGCTATAGTTTTCCAATGAAACTTCTTTATTTTCACCGATATATTCAATATTATCAATGTTAAAAGAGAGAACTGGCAACTCCTTTTGAGCAGAGAGACTGTTTCCTATAGCTCCAAATATATTTGATGTTATCTCTTTTGCAGCATCTAAGTCATCTTCAGTAACATCTTCTCTATCACTCTCCTCTTCACCCATCATCATATCAGAGAGAGATGCAACTAGGTTTGGTGTCAATGCCACCATTACTGATGCATCTACATCACCGCTAACAGATATGCTTAACAGTACAATTGGAGGAATAATATTTGAAATTATACTTAGCTCTTGTTCTTCTTTTAAATCAAGAGTGGGAGCTTGTCCAATCAGTGCCTCGACTGTACCTACCGTTTCGTTTTCAAACAGCCTCATAAAATCACTCATTATCTAACTCCTCGTCTAAGTTCTCATCTAAATTTTCTTCTTCATCAAACATCATCTCTTTAACACCTGATATTTTTTCTCGTCTTATAATTTCAAAACTCTCCAGTGCTCTTTTTACTGCATCTTTTTCTGTATCAATAACTTCTGAAATTTGTATTGACTTTCTAAATCTTCTTAATCCAATTTTACCACGGAACCTATCTTTACCATCAATACATACCGTTACTACATCATCTGCCGGACTTGTCAGTCTAACAATATCTCCACTTTGCAACTCAAGTATATCTCTCAAAGTGAGTTCTGCATCGCCCAACATCGCTTCTAGACCAACTTTAGCCCCACCTAAGAGAACATGAAGTTCTGTATTTCTACTCTTTTTGGTGCTTGTTTCATTAAGCATTAAATCTCTACTTGCTAACTTTGGTAAAACAGGTTCAAGTGCTATTACGGGATAACATATATTCATCATCCCTGAACTCTGCCCAATAATTATCTCCATAACAACCATAACAACAATCTCATTTTGTGCCACGATTTGTACAACATTTGGGCTTGATTCTTTAGATTCAACAGTGGGGAAAATCTCCATGACTGGTCCCCAAGCCTCTTTGAGTGTACTCATCATAACTCTTAAAATTGTCTCAAAAAGACTAAGTTCAATATCTGAAAATTCACGACTAGCATCAAAAGGCTCACCCTTTCCACCAAGAAGTCTATCCAACATAGGAAATGCTATCGATGGATTAATCTCTATAACACCACTACCTTCTAATGGCTTAACAGAAAAAACATTAAAACTGGTAGGATTAGGAAGTGACATTAAAAACTCACCATATGTCATCTGGTCAACTGAATGAAGCTGAATTTCAACAATAGAACGCATTATAGATGATATTTGAGATGCTAAGGATCTTGCCATTTTGTCATGTATTCCACGAAAAGCGCGAAGCTGCTCTTTTGAGACTCTATTTGGTCTTTTAAAGTCGTAAAGTGTTACTTGTCTATGAGAAGCCTGAGAATCCTCTTCTCCTTCAAATACGTCATCACCTTCATCTTCAACAACGTCTAAAAGAGCATCAATCTCCTCTTGTGAAAGTATATCTGCCATCTTAAGCTCCTACACTCTCTTTAATTTTATGAATTACAGATTTGTGAATTTGCGAAATTCTTGACTCTGTAATATTCAAAATATCACTTATCTCTTTAAGTGTCAGCTCTTCAAAATAGTAAAATTGAATTATTAGCTGCTCTCTCTCACTATATTCACGAAGAACCTTATGAATAACATTAACAAGCTCTTCTTTCTCTATTGTAGCAAGTGCTGCACCCTCATCCCCAACTTGAAGTTGATCATGAAGAGGCATTACAGTATAAATGGTTGAGGCAATTCTTGCATCATGCACTTTTTCCAGACTCTCTCCTAAAATTTCTGCCAACTCTTCATCAGTAGGTTCATCTTCATTTGTGACTCTATACTCTTCAATAGCATAATCTATCGCTTTTACTAATTTTCTACTAGCACGGCTAAGCATATCTAAACTTCTAAGATAATCAAGCATTGCTCCATAAACTCTTTTCTTCGCATATCCCCAAAAAGAGTCATTGATAGTCTCATCATATCTTCTAGCTAATTTTATGAGCTCTTCAGTTCCAATTGCTGAGAGGTCCATATAGTCAATAGAGCTGGGGAGCCTCTCTTTGAGTCTAAATGCCATTGCCTTTACAGCAGGCAAATATTGGAGTGCCAGTTCATCTTCTTTGTGTTTAATCTCTTCTCTGTACGTAGTAATCATAATTTATTTCCAGCATCTTGAGCATTAGTTTTAACTGCCACATCTGTGATTTTTACGGCAGAATCTATAAGTTTTTCCCTTTTATTTATCTCTGCTACAAATAAGTCAAGTTCTTTTTCATGCAACTCTTTTGGAAAAAAATAGACCTTTCCTACCGTAGTTCTATAATAAAATGCAATTATTATATGAGAAAACAGATAAAAGAAAGTGGTGAAAAAAAAAGTATATAGTAATAACCCCTCTGCATCAAAGGATTTTAATATGCCGAAAATTATTCCAACAAAAAAACCTTGAACAGTAAAAAAATATACAAAATTCTCACCTAACATCTATGCATTGCCCCAGATTTGACTTAAAAATGTTTTACCAAACGCTTAAAGAGCCCTGATAATCCGCTTTCACTAGGAGTAACTAGCATATCTTGTTCCAAATTCTTGTTAATTGTATTGGCTATCGCAACTATATCTTTATGCACACCGGAAGATGGATAAGCAACACTAAAAAGTGCTCTCTGCTTTACGGATGATGAAATTTTTATATCGCTATTAATCTTTCCAATCAATTTTAAATCTAATTTCTCACCAATATTCGCTAGTGCCACTTTTTTTATTTTTTCATATACGGCAACTGCTTCTCTTTCACTTTTTACCTGATTCATAATAAGACTGATGTCATTTCTAAATGTTGAAATTGATTTTATTGTTGCATAAGCATCTGTAATAGCCGCCGGATCAGGGACTGTAACTACTATGACATCATCGGCTGCATCTAGAAACATACGTATATGTTCCCCTATGCCTGCACCTGTGTCAATTATCATCACATCAAGTTTATCTAAGACTTCTGCCTCTCTCATAAATCTTTCAAAGAGTGCTTTATCAGAATATTTCAATATCTCATCACCACTCTCACCAGGTATGAGTATAAGGTTTCTTGTCACAGGAACTAAAATATCTGCAACGGTCGCTTCACCCTTTAGTACATGTAAAATATTTTTTTTTATTTTCACATTAAACATAACATCTAAATTTGCCAGACCAATATCAGCGTCGAATATTCCGACATTAAGTCCGCTTTGAGATAGGACATAGGCTAAATTAGAACTTATTGTACTCTTGCCAACTCCGCCTTTCCCGCTAGTTATAGCAACAAAACGGGTTTTTTTAGATTTCTTTTGTGAGTTTGATGCAACCAATTCTTCTAGTTTCTGAGCTTGATTTCCTATCATGCCTTGCTCCTGTTGAATCCATTTAGCAGGCACTCTATTAAAAAATCACTATTTGCACAGACTAAATCTTCTGGAACCTCTTGACCGACAGAAAAATAACTTATTGGTTTTTTTGTCTCATATGAGAGTGAAAATATATTTCCAAAACCTCTTGTTTCATCTAACTTAGTAAACATAAGGGTATCTATGTTAAGAGAAGAGAAGTTATCATAAGTAGCTTTTAGATCTTCGTACTTAATAGAACTTGGCATTACAAGGACAACATCAATATTATATTTAACACCATTACCATCTAGACACTCATAGATTTTTTCAATTTTTCCTCTATCATAAGGACTAGAACCCATAGTGTCAATAAGGATATAGTCACAATATTTCAGAGAATCTAATGCAGTTGCAAAATCTATGGGATCAACAACAGTCTCAATGCCAAGCTTCATCATTCTTGCATACTGCATTAACTGCTCTACAGCGCCAATACGATAAGTATCTAAGACAATTAGACCTACCTTATATTTTTTTTGCATCAAATATGAGTATCTTGCAGCTAATTTTGCAACTGACGTTGTCTTACCTACACCCGTTGGGCCAACCAACATAATAACTTTTTTATTTCCTATTGATGGGCTACTCTCAAGTCTAATCGGTACCATTTTTCTCAAAATAGTTTGAAAGTATCTTTTAACTGTAGATGTGTTCTCTCTCATCTTAAATGGCATATGTTCTAGTGTCATTCTCATAATGGAATCTAAATGTTCTTTATTCATACCACTTTGGGAAGCAAGACGGTATATCTCTGCAAATTCAGGTGGAATCTGACTCTCTAAATCAGGTGCTTTTTCGTCCCAAAACATATTTTGTATTATTTTAACTTTGTCACCAAGTTTTAAAATTTCTGATTTTATATCTTTTAACTCTTTTGGCTCAAATGATGCATCTTGTTTGCTCTCCTGGTACTCATATAGTGGGTCTTTAACATCTGCAATTTGCGATATTTGCTTTGCCGCATTTGATATATTATATAATACATCTGCACTTTTTTGAGTAAGTGGCCTCTCATCTTTAGGGGCTACATCTGCTTTTTCGTATCTACTCTCTTTTGAATCTTGTTCTATGCCCATGACTATTTCATAAATAGCCACACGACCCAGCGATTTTTTTTGAATCTCTTTTGTATCAATATGAAGCATCTTACTATAGTTAACATCCATCTTCGCTTTTTTAAGAGCTTCTGAGGGTGTTCTTCCGGTAAAAGTCAATATCTTCATCTATACATATCCATTAATGGTATCAATACACTATCTCTCTCAAACCACTTAGGGTGTGGAATTTGTAATCTCTCTTTATCAACAACTCTCTTATCAAAAAAAATAATATCCAAATCTAAGGTCCTTGGAGCATTCACAAAACTTCTTTTACGTGAAAATTTTTTCTCTAATCTCATTAAATAATCCAAAAAGGGTACTGGTTGCATACTCGTCTTCAACACAACTATTGAATTAAAAAAATCATCTTGGTTCATAAAACCAAATGGAGGATTTTTTAAAATCAATGATGTTCTTAACAATTCAACTCTTTTATCTCTCTTTAGGTATATAAAAAGATGTTCAAACCTTCGTTTAACATCTCCAAGGTTTCCACCAACACCAACGGTAACTCTATAGCGGTGAGAAGTTTTTTTTCTATTTACAATACCATAGCGTAACCCATTAAGAGTTGTTAAACTATCACTGAGATTACGCTTGATATACATAAACTACTTAGCTGTAGCAGCTTCTTGTTGCTGAGCCTCTTGTACCGCTTGAATCTCAGTCATAATCTGTAACATTCCTACCATCGCAATATGGTAACCAAATGGACCAAAACCAACAATAGACGATGTACAAACCGGTGCAATCATATTCTCTTTTCTAAACTCTTCACGACGGTGTATATTAGAAATATGCACCTCAATAGTAGGAAGATTAACTGCAGCTATAGCATCACGCATAGCAATTGATGTATGAGTATAAGCCGCTGCATTAATAATAATACCGTTAGCATCGCCATAACACTCTTGAATCTTATCTACAAGTTCACCTTCAAGGTTACTTTGAAAAAACTCTATTTCCATCTCATTCTGTTGTGCAAAATCTTTCATCTGAGCATGTATCTGCTCTAACTTCATCGGACCATAAATCTGTTGTTCTCTTACACCAAGCATATTTAAGTTTGGTCCTTGAATCACTACTACTTTCATCTTTTACCTTCTTATTTTATTATTACAGCTTTAAGGGAGATATTCTAGCAAAAATTATATTAAAAAGAGTTACAGTTATAATATATAGATAAATACGCTCTCTTATTCAAACTTATATTTTAAGAAAAACGTAAAATAATGTATAATCTAATTTAGATTTACAAATCCAATTTTTCGAGAACTTACATGCAAATAATATCTCCAAACTATATTTTAACACCAGACCGATTACTCTCAAACATCTCAATCGCATTCGACAAGACTATAGAAAAAATAGCGCCTATTGAAGAGCTAACGAAAGAGTTTCCCGATGCCAAAGTCACAAAACTAAAAAAGAACTCTCTTTTAATGCCAGGACTTATTAATGCACATGTTCACTTAGAGTTTAGCGCGAATAAAACTGACCTCTCTTATGGAGACTTTATATCATGGCTATACAGTGTTATAGAGAACCGGGATAAACTTGTAAGCGGATGTGACAAGGAGTGCATAACAGGAGCTATCGACTCAATGCTCGCTAACGGAATAACAAGCTTTGGTGCGATTAGTTCACATGGCATGGATTTAGAAGCTTGTGCCAATGCTAAACAAAATGTTCTCTTTTTCAATGAACTAATAGGCTCACAAGCGACTATGGCAGATGCACTCTTTGGTGATTTTTTAGCAAGACTAGATGCTTCAAAAAGCGTCAATAGAGATGGTTTTTATCCAGCTGTTGCAATACACTCTCCATATTCAGTTCATCCGATTTTAATCAAGAAGGCTCTTGAAATAGTAAAAAATGAAAAACTGAAACTCACAGCTCATTTTATGGAGAGTAAGGCTGAAAGAGAGTGGCTTGATAAAAGTGAAGGTGATTTTAAAGAGTTTTTTGAAAACTTGCTCAAACAAAATAGTGCAGTAAGTGATTCAAAAGAGTTTCTGGACTGCTTTAACGGACAACAAACACTGCTAACCCATGTAGTCAAAGCAGATGAGGGTGAATTAAAAACAATCTCATCAAATGAACACACAGTTATTCACTGCCCAATTTCAAATAGACTTTTGGGCAATGGAACCTTAAATATTAAAGAACTAAATGAGAATAATATTCCTTGGGTAGTGGCTACAGATGGATTAAGTTCTAATTATAAACTTGATCTCTTTGAAGAGATGAAAATATCCCTGTTTATGCATAGCAATGCACCTCTTGTAGGCTTTGCCAATGACTTAATAAAAGGAGTCACTGTAAATGCAGCCAAGGCATTAGGACTAAATACAGGAGAGATAACTGAGGGCAAAAATGCTGACATGCTTATACTTGACTTAGATGAAGAACCTAATGATGAGTTGGCTGTTCATTTAATACTTCATAGATATAATATATCTAAAGTTTATATAAACGGTAAGCTAGAAAAGGAAGATTCATGCAATTGATTAAAGCAATATTTTCACCAATAACATTACTCCTGAATTATATTCATAATCACTTCAAGGCTATGATATTTGTTCTTATACTTTTTCTTATATTTGCACCAAACAATGATGTAGATTTCACTCAAAACAATCTTCAACGCATTAACTTAGTTGGTCCTATTATGGAGGTATCTGAAGTTCTGCAGCAGCTTAATGATGCAGCAACAAACAGTTCAATAAAAGGTGTTCTATTTGTGGTTGATTCTCCCGGTGGGGCAGTTGCACCTTCTATTGAAGTAGCATATGCTATTAAAAGACTTAAAGAGATAAAACCGGTAGTTGTATATGCAAGCGGAACTATTGCAAGTGGAAGCTATTATGCAAGTATTTGGGCAAATGAGATTATCGCAAATCCAGGCTCTATGGTTGGAAGCATCGGTGTTATTATGCAGGGTGCTGATTTGAGTGAGCTTATGAGTAAAATAGGTATCAAATCTCAAAGTGTACAAGCAGGTAAATATAAAAAGGTAGGTACCGGGGATAGAGAGTGGACACCTTACGAGATAAATGAATTAAATAAAGTCATTCATGGAACTTATGATCTCTTTACTGCTGATGTTGCAACTGCAAGAGGCTTAAATATAGACAAAAGGGATATATTTGCAAATGCCCATATATTTACAGCAAAACAGGCTAAGGATGTAGGTCTAATAGATAGTATCGGTGTAAGTTATGATGCTAAGAAAAGATTAATCACATTAAGCGGAGTAACTAATCCTATATGGAACAAAGAGGATAAGTTTGATAAGCTAATGAAAAAGCTCTCAGCAACTACTTCTGTAGCTCTTCACACCTATTTTCCCAGCATAGTTTTAAGATAAATATTTTTACATGTAAGCTGCTCTTACATGTAAAAAAACAGAGTTAAACCTCGTTAAACCTCTACAACTTCTACAACAGTTGAACTCTTTTCAAAAATTCTTTTTACTCTATCTTGCCAAAGTTCACCAAACTCTTTTATCTCACTAGCTTGAGCTTGGTTACTCTTTATTTTTTGCATAAGTGACTGCATGTTTGAATCTGGCACTATTGATGATGGATCATAAAAGAGATCTACACTTTTGCCGGTATCTACTCTTGTAAACCTTCCTGAAGAGTTAATATTTTCACTAAAACTCATTAAAGAGTGTCGGGCAAATTTTCCTGCCAGACCTTTAAAACCACTCTTTTGCGTTGCCCCTGTTATCTGAGAAACAACATTGCTTATAACACCAGCTACACCATCTTCCAACTCTTCTTTAAATTCGACTTTAATACTTCCTCGAACTGCTAATTCATCTGGATAGAGTGCTTTTAATGCTTCTGCAGTTATAAGATACGCACCGGCAACAGTTGGGCAACTATGTCCGGCTGATTTTACAATATCTAAATAATTAAACTCATACTCCCCCATCTCAAATGCACCTAAGATATTCGATAAAGGATCTACAACCCTAATACTCTCTACAGTGTCAAAAAAACTTGGATATCTCATATAAACTCCTATTGTTGCGTTATTTTTAGGACTTTTGCACTTACACTTATTTTATCACTCTGAGCATCAAAAACTTCACCTAAACGTAGAGATGAGATATCAATCACTTTTGAGTCTTTAGAAATCTGTGCAAAACCCTTTTTATTTTTAAATTTTGGATGGTTGGATTCTAACATCTTTTTCAGAGTTAGAACTTGATTTTGAGCAATATTAATTTTACCCTCTATTACATCCGGAAATCTGATTTTTACAGATTCAAGCTCACGAGAGAAGTTTTGCATTTTGAAAACTAATGTTTGATAAAAAGACTCTTTTAAATACTTAATCTCATCAATTTTTTGACCTATCTTTTTCTCAATAGAGTGCTGTGAATATGAGGTAATAAGGTGTTTGAGCTCTTGCTTTGAGTTAAAAATTCTCTGTGATACTATCTGTGTTAACTGTGCAGATAAAGAGTCCATATATTGATACAACTCATTTGTATCCGGCAGACAAATCTCTATTGCAGCACTTGGAGTCGGAGCTCGCAGGTCTGATACAAAATCACTAATAACCCAATCTATCTCATGACCAACCGCAGAAACAATGGGAGTGTTCGCTCTAAAAATAGCATCTGCAACTATCTCTTCATTAAAAGCCCATAAATCCTCTATGCTTCCTCCTCCACGACCAGTAACTATAATGTCATAACCCTTAGTATCACTGAAATTTATTGCATTCGCTATGGAGACAGATGCGCTCTCCCCTTGGACTAATACGTCATAAATATCAATTTCTATCGCTCTGTATCTACTCTTTGCAACTCTTAACATATCTTGCAGGGCTGCTCCTGTAGCAGAGGTAATCAATGCAACTCTTTTTGGAAACTTCGGAAGTTGTTTTTTTATCTCCGGGGCAAAATAACCCTTATCTGAAAGTTTTTGTTTTAGCTGCTCATATGCTAAAGCCAAAGCACCTTGACCCGAAGGCTGAATTGAGAAACAGTTTATTTGATACTCTCCACGAGGCTTATAAAGCGTTATGGCTCCATCAAGAATAACTTTTTGACCCTCTTGTAGTTGAAACTTTAGTTTTGAAGCATTACCTTTAAACATTACAGCTTTAAGGGTTGATGATGAATCTTTGAGTGTAAAGTATATATGTCCGCTGTTGTGAAAGGTTATACGGGAGAGTTCTCCCTCTACTAAAACGCGAGAAAAAGTGCTTTCAAGAAGAGTCTTTATCTGCTCATTCAGTGATGATACGTTTAAAATATTCAAAGCTTTAACTGCGCTTTAAAATTATATTTTTTTTGCTATAAGTAGTGTTGAGATATCCATTGAAAAGCTTTTTGAATAGAGCATCTCAAAACCAGCTTCAATAAGCTCTTTTTTCATATTATCAACAGTTGAAAAGTCCTCTATAGAGTGTGGCAGATATTCATATGCCTCTAGGTTTTTAGAAATAAAGCCACCCACTTTCGGAAGAATTTTGTTCATATAAAAATCCCTTATCTTTCCCAGCGTAGATGGATTGTCGTTTTTCATAAACTCTAATATAACAACAAGACCATCTTTTTTCAAAGCCCTGTTAAACTCTTTTAGAGCTGCTTCTCTCTCAACAACATTTCTAATACCGTACGTAATACTTAATATATCGGCACTGGCATCATCCATAGGAATTTCCGTCGCTTTAGAGATATGATAGTTAAATTTAGGATATTTCTCTCTGGCAACATCAACCATACCATTTGACGGATCTACTCCGACAATTTCGCTTACAGCGACATCTTTAACCTCGGCTCTACTTTTCCAAAAATCCATCATATCACCGGTTCCACAAGCAACATCTACTATTTTGTCCAAAGAATCTTTTGCATAAAACTCATAGGCTAAATCACAGGCTTTTCGTCTCCAGCTTTTATCTACACCCATACTCATAACACGATTAGCGGTATCATACGTCGGCGCAATATTATCAAACATTGATACGATTTTTTCTTGCTTGCTATTTTCTTGTTTTTGCATAATTTATATTTCCCTTTTCATCCACATAATTATATCTTGCCCCTTAGTTTGCACACTCAATGTTTCAAATTTGTCATCTAGAGTATCTAAGCCATTTTCTCCACCTAACTTGGGAGCTAAATAACAGAGATAATAATCAACTATATCACGAGTCAGCTCAAACATTATTGCACTTCCCTCTATCATAATATTTTTATATCTATCAAGAGCAGAAAAATTGTCAGATATTATAACTTTTCTATCCTTAACACTAAAAAGCGGTATAGTCTCATCGAATTCATTTGAGCGGGATATTATCAAAACATCAGGAGCTTTGCCATCGACCATTCTAGCATCTAAAGTTGGTCTGTCTACCCTAACGGTATTTCCACCAATTACAAGCAGGTCACACAGATCTCTCATTGAGTGCAGATGTTCTCTTGACTCATTTGAGCTTATAGTGCCACAATCGGTAGTTCCATTGAGCCTTTGTGCCCATTTAAAGAGTACAAACCTTTTTTTATTCCAGATATTAAAAGGTGCTAATAGCTCATCACACTCTTTTTTCAATAGATCTGTTTGAACCTCTATCTCTGATTTTTCAACAATAACATTGCCGCCTGACGCCTCTTCATTAGAATCATTTGAACCAACAAACAGTTTCTTAATTCCAAGCCTAGAGATCAGTATTGCGCAAGATGGAGTTTTCCCTACATGTGAACATGGTTCAAGGGTGGTATAAATAGATACGCCCTTAAAACAGCTCTTATGATTTTCTAGCAAGTATTTATGAATTTCAGATGAAGATATAATACCCAAAATTTTTTTATCATTTGTCAATTTATAGTAAGCATTTTTAAGTGCCATAACTTCAGCATGAGGCTCTCCTGCACGCTTATGTGACTCAACTGCCAATATTTCGCCGTTAATTCCAAGAACAGTGCAGCCTACTGCCGGATTTGGGTAAGTTAATCCCTGATATTTCCAAGCCTCTAACAGGGCAAGTCTCATGTAAAAGTTATTATTAATTACCATTGCTCTATCTTAAACGGGTAAGAGGCAAAGCCACTGCCCTGCATTAACACTAAGTTTTCTTCTACATACCCCAAAGGCACTTCTTTTAGGGTTAGCTCGGACTCAGTTGCTACTACCATTCAAAGTATGTTCTGGCTTTTGAAATCTCTGAAAAATCTATAGAAATCTCTTCGCCGTCAACTTCAACAAAGATTTTAGACTCCTCAACCTTGGTCAGTTTACCTCTAACTTTAGCTCTTGCTTTATCTACAGCCTTTAGATTAAGTGAGACATTTTCACCAAGAGAGAGAGTAAACTGTTTCAGTGTAGTTATCTTTCTCTCAATTCCAGGGCTTCCAACTTCAAGTCTATAGTCACCTGAAACTGGCGGAGTTACATCAAGAAGTGGAGATATCAGATGAGTTAAATCTACACAAGTGTCAAGACTTACATTTTTTCTTTTCCCATCTTCTACTTCAGTGGATATCACACTCACTCTATAGATTGTATCATCACCTTCACTAACAATTGAGGTGTCGTAAAGCTCCAGGTCAACTGATTTGACAAAGGAGTCTATATCTTTTTCTAAACTCATAAAAGCACCACCTACTCTTTAGCAATTTTTTTAAAAAGTTCCTCAATATTTTGAGACTTTTTTAGTTGTTCGTCAAATTCAAATGTTAATTTTGGGCAACGATACCAGCCCTGATCTTTTAAACAGAAGGTCTCTACAATGGGTCTGGCATTTTTAAGTAGTTTAATGTAATCTCTCTTCTCCTGCTCAATAAAAGAAGCTGGATCGATATAGACTTTAGCATCACTTTTACCTCGTGAGCACTTAACCTCAATAACATTTAACTCATGTAGCCTTTTATCATTTAAACTACCGAGTGCTTCAGGAATCAACTCCAGAAGAATTGATTCTGTTCGCTTTAATTTTATCTCAGCTTCGGTCATAATCTAAAACTCCAATCTTAAAAAGCAAGCTTCTATAGCTTTTAGGTAGCTAAGCAATGGCATACACAATGATAAAAGGGTTGTATGGAGATACTCTTCCTGCCACTATAACGAAACCTTTTGCTCAACTTTTTTGAATGTCTCAATTACATCTCCAACTACGACATCGTCATAGCCTTTAATCATAACACCACACTCATAGCCATTACCTATCTCTTCAACATCATCTTTAAAACGTTTAAGAGAAGTAAGTTCACCTTCATATGCAACTACACCATCACGGATAACACGAACAAGACCACCACGTATAAGCTTTCCATCAACAACAACACATCCGGCAACCATACCCTTAGGTGCTTTAAATGTATCTCTTACTTCTGCTTGACCTGTATTCTCTTCAGTATACTTTGGAGCCATCATACCTGTTAGCATTCCTGTAATATCATCAAGTAGTTGATAGATAATAGAGTATGTCTTAATCTCTACGCCTCTCTGTTTGGCAAGTGCTTTAACAGCACCCGTTGGACGAACATTAAAACCAAGCAGTACACAGTTTTCACTGTTGTTAACCAGTTCAACATCATTTTCTGTGATTCCACCAACACCAGAAGAGATAACACTTACTTTTACCTCTTCATTTCTAAGCTCATTCAGTGAAGATTTAATAGCTTCGAGTGAACCGTGAACATCTGTTTTAAGTACGATTTTAAGAGATTTAAGTTTACCCTCTGCAATCATTGAAGTCATATCTTCAAGAGTTGACTTTGTACTATGTGAGAGCTCTTTATGTCTATCATATTCATGACGTTTAAGTGCATACTCTTTAGCTTCTTTGTCACTGCTCATCGACATCATAATCTCACCAGAAGCAGGCACTTCATTAAGACCTGCTACAACAGCAGTATGACTTGGTAACAGAGTTTTAACTTGTCTATTGTTCTCATCAATAAGCGCTTTTACACGACCATATGCACTACCACAGACAACATAGTCTCCAACCTTAAGTGTCCCGTTTTGAACAATTACTGTTGCAACAGGACCACGACCTTTTTCAAGTGATGACTCAACAACAGCAGCTTTAGCCATAGCATTTTCATTAGCTTTAAGCTCTAGTACATCAGCAGTAAGCAAGATATTCTCTAATAAATCATCAATGCCCATTCCACTTTTTGCTGAAACAGGAATAAATTCTATATCTCCGCCCCAATCAACAGGATTTATCCCACGCTCTGCCATTTGACCTTTAACTAAGTCTGGTTGTGCCGTCTCTTTATCCATTTTATTCAATGCAACAATAACTGGAACACCTGAATCTTTAGCTAACTTAATAACCTCTTCTGTCTGAGGCTTAACACCATCATCAGCAGCAACAACAATAATAATAATATCTGTTACATCTGTACCTCTTTGACGCATATGTGAGAAAGCAGCGTGCCCTGGAGTATCTATAAATGTAATTGGTTTAGCATCTTGCTCAATTGTATATGCACCAATATGTTGAGTGATTCCACCAGCTTCCCCGTCGGTAACTTTTGCTTTTCTAATTGCATCTAAGAGTGAAGTTTTACCGTGATCGACATGTCCCATAATCGTAATAACAGGCGGTCTCTCAGTAGCATTCTCGTCAACCTCTTCATGCAGGTCTTCCTCATAGTTAAACTCATTTTTAGGGTCAATAATTGTTACTTCAACATCAAACTCTTCTGAAAGAATTTCAATCTCATCATTTCCTAAAAAGTCGTTTTTAGTCATCATCAATCCAAGGTCAAAAAGAACTTTAATGATCTCAGAGATTGGGCGGTTTAGTTTTTCAGCGAATTCATAAACACGAATATCTTCAGGAATCTCTACATGTGTAATAACTACATCTTCAGGTTTATCTTTTGCATATTTTTTTCTCTTATCACGAGAAACTTTTCTACCTCTAGGAGCAGCTTTTTTATTTGCATTTCTACCAGCTGGCTTTGGCTCTCTTGGTTTTTTTGGTTGTTCAGGCATCATTTCACGACGCTCTGTAGCATTTAAGTCAAGTAAAACAACTTGGTCATCCATATCCATTGAGACATCACTCATTGAACCACTGAATATATCAATCTTTTGACCCTGCTCTTGTTTTTTAGCGCTTGAGGCTTGTTTAGATTTTTTCTTTCTAGAGAGCTCTTCTAAAGCTTCTGCACTCATCTTTCCATATGAAGAGACTGCTACTTCTTTTTTAGGTAAATCATAAGTTTCCTGAACCTTTGGCTTCTTCTTTTTAACAATTTTAAGACCAGATTTCTTAATCTGTGTTTTTTTAGTATCTACAATGTTTAGTGCTGAATTTTCACTCTTAGTCACTTCTTCAGGCTTTACCTCTGTAGTAACCTCTTCTTTTTTCTCATCTTTTTTATTTAGATTTGGAACTTCTTTTATACTCTCTTGTTCTTTTTTATTAGGCACATCTAGTTCTGGTTTTTCAAGTTCTTCTTTAGGAGTTTCACTTATTGATTTAGCAGATATTTCTATTTCTGGTTTTGCAACATCAGTAGACTCACCGCTCATGATATAGTTCATTAAACCTTCTGCTTCTTCCATTGTTACTGAGCTATTTGCTGATTTTACTTCAATCCCCATATCTGAGGCTTTTTTAACTATATCTTTAGAAGTTATTCCTAACTCTTTTGCAATTTCGTGTACTCTAACTTTTTCTGTCATCAGTGATGATCTCCTTTAGTATGTTCGAAAATTTATCTCTATCTCCGCTTTTACACTGTCGCATAAGAGCTTTTAGAACTCTCTTGCTATCTTCAAGACAAATTTTACATATATAAAAACTTCTGCCACTTCCTCTAAAAAGACTAAGTTGTGAATCTACACACTGAAGTCTGATTAGCTTATCTTGTGTATCTCTTTGCCTACAAGATATACACATCCTAAGAGGTTGATTAAATTTTTTCGCCATTATATCCAAAAGTTCCTTGATTTAATAGAAGATATATATATAAATTATCTCTCTATAATTAAGCCGTCATTGTCAAAATCTAATACTTTTACTACAAAATCCGGAAATTTCTGGCTTAGCTTGTTCGCGATAAGGGCTGAGTCCTCATCATAAACCATTGAAAAAAAAGTAGAACCGCTGCCCGAGAGTGTACTCATCAGTGCTCCACCCTCATATGCAATTTTCTGTACGCTAAATAGTTCCGGCAGAGTTTTCATCCTTGCTTTTTGATGAAATCTGTCTTGAGATGCCAATTTTAAAATTTCCCAATCTTCATTAAAGAATGCTGCAACACTAAGTGCTGTATGTGAAAGATTATAAACAGCATTCTCTTTTGAATATGACTTAGGAAGAAGTGTTCTAGCTTTTGATGTACTGATTGGCTTATTTGGTATCACAACTACTGCTTTTATATAATTAGGAAGATGTTTTTTTTGAGAAAAAACCTTGTTTTTTTCTACTGTAGCTGCATTAAAACCGCCCATAACAGCAGGGGTGATATTATCAGGGTGAGACTCATAAACCAAAGCATGATTAAGTATTCTTCTTTTTGAAACTCTTATCCCTGCAGCCTCATGTGCACTTGCTATGGCACTTACAATTACAGCGGACGAACTTCCAAGTCCTCTTGACATAGGTATTTGATTATAAAAAGTAAATTTAAAGTTTTGTCGTTTTTTGGTTAAGCGATTATAATGCTCGTTAAAGATACTGACAAAAAGGTTATTACCTTTTAGTCTCGGATTATTTTCACCCTCTCCTTTAATACTTACACTAAAGAATTTTGATGGATGAAACTCAACTCTATTTCTTAAATCAACTGCTAAACCTAAAGAATCAAATCCTGGTCCAAGGTTTGCACTAGTTGCCGGTACACTTATTGTCAATGTTATCCTATCCAACCGCTCCTATGCCGTAAAGAGGTGTAGCAGTTGTGCTAAACTCACTATAATCAAGCACAGCAGGGAGTTTAAAACTCACCTCTGGTGCTATTTCTAATTTTTGAGTTTTTATTTCTGACGAAACTTTAACAAAAAATAGCTTTCCAATCGCTTTGATTGGTTGATTTTTATTAAAATAAAATGCATCTGTTGCTAAAAGTGGTATATTTTTTAATATACTCATAGATTTTAAGAATATATATGCGATTTTTATTGCCATAAAGCTACCGGGACCATTAGCGTAGAAAAGTTGTTTTACATCATATTTATTTGACAACTCACTAAATATTTTTGGCAATACATCTGAGCTTTTCTCTTCACTTATTATTCTATCAATCAGTAAGCCATCTTCATATACCCCAATATAAATCGGTGAAGAGAGAGTTATAAAAACTAAATCTACACTCTTAGGCATATGCTTTTTCTAACTCTTTTGTCTTCTCACCGACAAGCTCTACTATTTCATAGTTTTGAGCATCTTTTAATAGTTTTAGTGTGAGCTTATGATTTAAATCATGACTCCCCGCCATTGCTTCGTAATTGCCAACAAAGTTCATACCGATAAGAGCCATATCACCGATTGCATCCAATATTTTATGTCTTACAAACTCATCAGGAAATCTCAAACCTTCCGGATTTAAAACTTTTTTCTCATCCAAAACAACAGCGTTATCTAAAGAACCGCCAAGTGCCAGACCCTTTGAACGAAGATATTGAACCTCATGCAAGAAACCAAAAGTTCTTGCTCTTGCAACCTCATCTTTATAGTTCTGCTTTGTAAACTCTAAAATGTAATCCTGTTTTTGAATAACCGGATGGGGAAATTTAATGGTAAAAGCATACTTTAAATCAGGTGAAGGAGATAACTTCACATACTTCTCCCCCTCTCTCACAACTATATCTTTTTTAATTCTCATTACTTTTTTAGGTGCGTCGAGTTGAACTACTTCCGCCTCATCTAATAGCATACAAAAACTTGCGCTGCTTCCATCCATAACAGGAACCTCATCAGCATCAAGAGTTATTCTAAGATTATCAATGCCATAGGCATAAATTGCAGAAAGTAAATGCTCAATTGTTGAAATAACATGACCATCTTTTCCTATAACCGTTGCCATTTTTGTATCTACCACATTTTCCGGAATAAGTGGGATTGCAACATCAACGTCACTTCTGTAAAAGACCAAGCCACTATTTGATTCTAAAGGTTCGAGTCTTAATTTAACGGCAGAGCCTTTATGAAGTCCTATTCCTACTAGTTCAACAGCTTTGCTAATAGTTGTTTGATACATATTATTTGTCTCCTTCCTCTCACTGAAGATACACCTCTCGGTGAAAAATATTTCATTTATTAACCTCTGTCTATAATCTCTTTAGCACTCTTGATTACATCATTGATATTTAACTTCATCCATGTCTTATCCATCCACTCTGCAGGACGAACTTCGATGCCTTGAATAAGAATTCCAAAGTGTAAATGATCTCCCATAGCATACCCACTTTTGCCTGTGTTTGCTATATGCGCACCAGCCTTTATTGAATCACCGTTGCTAATATTAAGAGTAGAGCAGTGTCCGTAAAGTGTATAGAGACCTAAGCCATGATTGATTATTGGCATATTCCCATATAGTCCGTTGTATTGTGCAAAAACTACATCCCCGCTATTTTGAGGTTTTATTTTTGCCATTGCATTACTAGCCATATCGAGTCCTAAGTGATATGATTCACTTATAGCTTTGCCCTTATAGGAGTATATTCTATGATCACCAAAATGAGCAACTATTGCTGCATTCTTAAGTGGATACATCTTGTTGATGCTAAAATCACTAATCATCTCATCTGAGACCTTAGATGTTATTTCATGAATCAGCTTTTCATTTTTAGCTCTCACATCCTCATTTATAATTTTAAACTGTTCAATAGGATCTGTAACACCTTGGGTTTCTGAAAACTCTTCAGCTAAGTCGGCAATTTTACCTTTTAAGAACTTATCGCTGATTTTAATATTTGAAAGTCTGTATTTTTTATCTTTTATATAGAGTGGAACCTTAGTTTTAGAGATATTATTTGCCTTATCTCTTGCAATAATCGTAGCACTAAAATTTGACTTAGTTATAGGCCAAGCAAGCAGGGATATATAATACCCCTCTTTATAAAATGGCTCTACTATGAATTTCTTTGCAAAATTTGTTTGAATATAAACATCTTTTAAATTATCATCATCGGCTTTGAAAATAACAAGTGCTGCTCCACCTTTTTTTATTTTATAAGAGTTGGCAATTGTGGTAAGATGTGGTCTCTTTTTATCAATCCACAATTTATACTCAACTACTGCAGAATTTCCATTTAAAAAATTCCACTTACTGGCATCAACAGCTTCAACTACTATTGTAATCTCTTTATCTTTCATTGCGTAGGCACTTTTTGGTGGCTCTACTTTTACATGTACTGACTGCTGTACACTCATAAACTGTTCATGATAAAGGACTCTCTCTTCATCACTGGTTTTTATAATAATTTTGTATGATTTTAATCCGCTTGCATCTTCTATGGAGATATCAAGTGGATTTTTCAGGTTCCAATAACCACTATTGTTCATCGTAACAGTAGGTATATCTCTCTCAAACATTTTAGAGTTATATATATAAAGAGCTCCCCCTATAATTATTGCAAATAAAAGCAATACACCGAGTGAAGATCTACTTTTTTCTCTTCTCAAACTACATTTCCTTCTTTATTAAATTTAAAACTTCAATCTTTGCACTCTCTAAAGTAATTTTACTAAATAGATTAAAGCCCGCTCTACTCGCATGACCTCCGCCTCCGTAATTTTTCGCTACTTTAGCAGAGTCAAATTTTGTGTTTGAGCGAATAGAACCCTTAATAGTTAAATCACTATTTTGTCTTAAAAGCATTGCAACTTCCACATGTGGAAGATAAAGAGACTCTTCAAGTGCGCCTTCGCAATCTTTATAAACTGCACCGGTAGATTTCATATCTTCATCGCTAACACAAAAAACAGCAACTCTGGCACTACACTCTAATTCCATATTTTTAAACATTACTGCTTTTAATCTTAAAGAGGCAAGAGAGGTGCTTTTTATAATATTCTTATTGCAAAGTTGAAAGTCTGCACCCTCTTTTATTAACTCTTGAATTGTAGCAAATGTTGTGCCATCGACCCTCTCAGACAAAAAAGCATCTGAATCATCTAGCAATCCTGCATATATTGCAGTTGCCATTTTTTTATTTATATTAACTGCGTTCGCTTTAAAAAAGTCATATAAAACCTCTGTTGTACTTATGGACTCCGCTTGAACTAAATTTATAGTTGCAAAATTGTCATTACTCTTATGATGGTCTATATTTATTAGGTCACATTCAAGCTCAACACCTAGCCTTGTTCTATCTGCACAATCTAATGAAATCGCTAAATCAGCAGAGCCGGGGAAAGAGTCTCTGATTTTTTCAGACCAAGGTATAAATAATAGTTTTTGACTTATACTCTTAGTTTGACAAAACCATGAAACCTTCTTATGCTTTTGCAGCAAGTAACTATACATCGCACTTGCACTGCCAATGGAATCTGCATCAGGGTTAACATGTGAAATCACAACAATATGTCTAGCACTATCTATTCTATTTAAAATTTCGTTCAATTTATTTATCTTTTTTGTATTATATACTATTTTTTATTCATTTTATAAACGTAAGCAAGAACTTCTGCTACTGCAGCAAAGAGCTCACTTGGAATAGGCTGGTCTATCTCTACCTTTGCATACAAACTTCTCGCCAATGGTGGGTTTTGAACAATATGTACACCATTCTCACGGGCTATTTTTTTAATCTGTTGTGCTATATTATCCATACCCTTAGCTACAACAATCGGTGCATCCGACTTCTCTTCATTATATCTTACCGCTACTGCATAGTGCGTTGGATTTGTTATTACGACATCTGCATTTGGAACTTCAGACATCATCCTCTTCCTTGAGGCCTGCATCTGGATTTGACGTATTTTTGCTTTAATAAGTGGATCCCCATCCATATTCTTCATCTCATCTTTAACCTCTTGCTTACTCATCTTTAATCCATCAAAATACTGTTTTCTTACAATTATAATATCTATTATGGCAAAAATTAAAATAATCAAGAGCATTACAAAAGCTATTATCAACATCTTATCTTTAAGCCAATCTAGCTGATCACCAAGTCCGAAAAGTGCTACGGTAGGAAGTTCAAGGATAAAAATAAAGAAAAACACGAAACCGATACCCAAGGTTGTAAAAGATTTAAAAGTCACTTTAACACCCTCTATGATTTTTTTCATAGAAAACAGATTTTTTGTTCCCTTTATCGGGTCGATTTTTTTAAAATCCGGCTTAACCGCTTTGGTTGTAAATAAAAAACCAAATTGAGACAAGGCAGCAATAATACCGGCTATAGCAACAGCAATAGTCAAGGGCATTATTATCAGCAGAAACTCTTTTATTGTTATAATAGCAATATCTATCATTAAAGCTCTATCAAGACTCATACCTAAAAGTGAGAAGTAGTACTTAAAAAGCTCTATCATATGAGCACTCATATATGGAAACAGCAGTAAAAAGGCTAATATCGCTACGAAAAGAGTGACTACTCCTGAAGCGTCTTGAGACTTTGGTACATTACCCTCTTCTCTGGCATCTTCAATCTTCTTGGGGGTGGGTTCTTCTGTTTTTTCAGCATCATCAGCCATTAAATGTGTTCCTGTTTATAAAGTTCAAATATCATGCACATCTAACACTTAAAATGTCCTAAGCTTTAGTAGTATCGCACTGCTTTAGCAAAGCAAAACAACTCTATTTATCGATTAATCAATTGAGTTCATCTTCATAGATAAGTCTATCCAGTTTGCTTGATGTATAAGTGATCCGCTGCTTATAGCATTAACACCTGTTTTAGCATAAGACTCTATACTCTCTAGCGAAATATTTCCACTCGCTTCTAAAAGTACATGTGAAAAATTTTCATCTCTATATTTTACAATCTTATGAACTTCATCCGGCGTCATATTATCACACATTACTATGTCGGCTCCGGATATAAAAGCCTCTTGTGCTATTTCAAAAGTTTCAGCTTCTACTTCTATTTTTGATGTAAACGGGATTTTCTTCCTTGCTTTTAAAATATACTCTTTTAAGTTTTCAATTGTTTTAAGATGCGTGTCTTTTATCATCAATGAGTCATCAAGCCCCATGCGATGATTTACAGCACCCCCACATCTTGTTGCATACTTCTCAAACACTCTCAACAGTGGTCTAGTCTTTCTAGTGTCTAAAAGTTTTACACCGTAAGGCTCCACAATATCTACATATTTTTTTGTCAATGTTGCGATGGAACTTGCGTGAAGAAGCATATTTAAAAGTGTTCTCTCGATTCTTAAAAGGGCGTGTGAACTACCGCTAATATCCGCCAAAACATCACCTTTTACAAAGTTTTCACAATCATGAATATTCCAGATAATTTCAAACTCTTCTAGTTTTGCCAAAACATTTATATACTCTACTCCAGAGACAATGCCATCACTTTTTGCAATGATTTTTGCACTCGATGGGACACTAGGCTCAACCAAAGCATAGAGGTCTCCACGACCGACATCCTGAGCAAGTGAGGCTTTTACAAAATCTTCTATCATAATGCCAACATTCTATCGAGTGCTATTTTTGCCCATTTTTGAGTATCTTCATCTACGAAAATCTCATTTAATGGTTCACCCTCATCTATAGATTTTAAAACATCATAAACATCCTGCAGAGTAGTCTCATTCATAGTTGGACACTCAGGTTTTGTAGAAGACAAAATATATGTGTTGTTTGGACGAAGACGATTTACCATGTTAAATTCAGTTCCAACTGCCACTTTTTGATCTTGGCTCAGCTCTGTAATATACTTAATAAGTTGGGAAGTTGAACCTACAAAATCGGAGGCATCACATATTTTTGGATCGCACTCTGGATGAACAGCTATTAGAATACCTGGAAATTTTTTGCGGTAGAACTCTATGTCATCGAGTGTAAAAAGTTGATGAACTGAACAGAAACCATCAAAACAGATTATGTCAGCATCAGCAGGGTTAGTTCCATCTCCAATAACACAAGAGTTTAAACCCATCTGATTTGCTATATTTTGCCCTAAACATCTATCTGGAACAAAAAGAATCTTTTTACCCTCACTCAAAGCAGTCGTTATGATTTTTTTTGCATTTGAACTGGTACAAACCATACCGCCCATCTCTCCAACCTTTGCTTTTACCTCAGCGTTTGAATTTATGTATGTTATAGGTAAAATATTTGAATTTGATATACCTGCTTCATTTAAAGCTTTTACAGATGCGTCATAAGCAACACCGTCAATCATTGTAGCCATTGCACAACAAGCAACTTTTGGCATAACAACTCTTTTATTCGGTGAGAGCACCTTTACACTCTGTCCCATAAAACCGACACCGCAAAAAAGCACAAAATCCGACTTATCTTCTTTAGTCCTTATTGCAAGTTCAAGAGAATCACCGGTTATATCTGCCATCTCAAAGACTTCATCTCTTTGGTAATAGTGTGCGACGATGGTTACACTTAATCTCTTTTTATATTCATTAATTTTTTCTTTTAACTCTTCAGATGTAAATTGCAAAAAAAATATCCTTATTTAAATAATCGTATAATTATATCAAAATTAAAATTCATAAATATTCTCTAACCGAGAACTCTTTTTAGTAGCTAAAAATTCTCATCCTCATCAAACGCTTTAACTTCTTCTTTCCACTGCTTATCTTCTAGTGCTTTTAATTGGGCATCAGACATCATCATCTTAGAGACCATTGTCGCAAACAATGTTTTATTTTCAACTTTTGTCATAAAAGAATAAACCCCATAAGTTATTAAAATAGAAAATGTAATTGCAATAATCTTTTGAACTGTGTTGAATGTTTGTATTTTATCTTTTCTTCTAATCTCACAAGCTCCTCCGGGACAGTTTGTGGCTTTTTCCTTGTAAATTAGATTGTATATTTTACATCCTGCACATATTGAAAAAGCAGATTCGCTTATAAGAAGCAGTAGACATAATATACAGATAAAAACCTTTGTAGGTGTTGGTTCAAAATTAATCACGAGTGTATAGAACATTGGTACGACCAAAATTAGACCAATTCCCCAAGCAAATCTTTTTTGAGTTGCCCCAACATACTCAGGAGTCTGGTTTCGTACAAAAAATCTTCCTATTAGTAAACTAGGAGAATATCCTGGATTTATAACTCTAATTAAAAAATCAAGTGCAAAAAAAGATATGAAATATTTTGTAAATATCACATGTCCTAATGCCACACTATTAAGTAACGCTATAAGTCCAAAAGCAAAGAGCAATCCAGCTCCAGCCCTAGCCTCCCTCTCATTTAAAACTCTTACATCATATCCAGCAACCTTTTCACCATATATAAAAAACTCTTTCATTGTTTTCTCCATAATTTTAATTCTAAACAAAGTATTTCATCTGAAATTACTCTAATACACTCTCTGCCTATCCATATCTATTAGTAATCTGATTATATGAAACAAGAAAATTATATCTTGTTTAAAACTCTTTTAAACAAATATATAAAAACAGCCTCTATTTTTTACCCACAATTAGGTGCAGTAAGATTAAATTTTCATATATTCGAATATTAATGGCTTTATATGCTTATTAATATTAATCGAGTAGAATGTCAAAAAGATTTTATAAGGTATATTAATGGATTTTTTATTTAACACAAATGCCCAATTCTTTATTGCCGCCTATTTAGTTGGCGGCATTCCATTTGGTTTACTGCTTGCAAAAAAGTTTGCCGGAGTAGATGTTAAATCTAATGGATCAGGCAGTATTGGTGCTACAAATGTTCTTAGAGTTGTAAAAGAGAGCAACCCATTATTAGCAAAAAAACTAGGTGCAGCAACTCTAGCACTTGATGCACTAAAGGGTATTTTAGTCTTGAGCGTAGCATACTTTGCTGGCTTAAGTGAGGCCACTCTTTGGGGTATAGCTGTTTTAGCTGTAATCGGTCACTGTTTCTCTCCATACTTAAGTTTTGAGGGTGGTAAAGGTGTTGCAACCGGGATGGGCGTGATGATGTTCATGCTGCCGATTGAGACAATTATTGCACTGGCTGTATGGGCAGTAGGAGCAAAAATTATTCGTATATCTTCACTCTCTTCACTTACAGCCCTGTCAGCTCTTATAATCTCTAGCTTTATACTGCACCCTGATATAGCACATGCACCGATTGTTCTAATAGGCTTTATACTTTTTTACAAGCATATACCCAATATCATACGCCTTATCAAGGGTGAAGAAAAAAGAGTAGTATGACAATTCATATAGAAGATTTGAAATTTCAATGTATTATTGGGATTTTAGATTTTGAAAGAGTCACCAAACAAGATGTAATTGTAAACGCTACTATTAATTATAACTACAACAATAAGTTCATTAACTATGCCGATATTGTTGAAATAATTAAATCAAATATGCTAAAAAGTGAGTTTTTACTCATAGAAAATGCAATTGAGAGTATAAATTTAAAGTTATTTAAAGAATATAACTCTATTAAAAGCATCAATTTAAAGATAACAAAACCATCGATTTTACCCGACTGCAAGGTAAGTGTAAGCGATTATTACAAATCTCAATCTTAATTATAAGTTAAATTTTTATTAAATAAAATTGAATTTTTCTTTAAAGTTAGCTAAAATTATGATATCATTCCGCCAAAATATTCACATATAGGACATAATTTATGCGTATTCTTATTATAGAAGATGAAGTGACATTAAATAAAATGCTTGCTGAGGGATTAAAAGAGTTTGGTTACCAAAGCGATGTAGTAGAGACTTTAAAAGATGGTGAGTATTATTTAGATATTCGAAACTATGACTTAGTTCTGATGGACTGGATGCTTCCGGATGGAAATAGCGTTGATATTATTGCAGATATTAAGGCTAAAACTCCAAAAACTGCTGTAATCGTTCTATCTGCTAGAGATGATAATGAGAGTGAAATAGAAGCTCTTAGAAGCGGTGCTGATGACTATATCAGAAAACCATTTGACTTTGATGTTTTAGTTGCTCGTCTTGAAGCTCGTCTACGTTTTGGTGGCAGTAATATCATCGAAATAGAAGATTTAATTATTAACCCTGAAGAGGAAAAGATCACTTATAAAGATCAAGATATAGAACTTAAAGGTAAACCATTTGAAGTTCTTACTCATTTAGCTCGTCACCGTGATCAAATAGTATCTAAAGAGCAGCTTCTTGACGCAATTTGGGAAGAACCTGAACTTGTTACTCCAAATGTAATTGAAGTTGCTATTAATCAGATTAGACAGAAGATGGATAAGCCGTTAAACATAACCACTATTGAGACTGTTCGCCGTCGTGGTTACCGTTTTTGCTTTCCAAAAGAGGCTAACTAAATTAATATTTAAACACGAAAAGGAAGTAACTCCTTTTCACTACGCTAAGAGCTTTGGCACTTCATAATGAAAAATGCCATTGCTTAGTATTGCATAAATTTCACATTCGGCGAGAATTTTTATACCTCACTCTTTTTAATCTTAATTAGCTATAATCGTTAAATATTTTGTTTACAGGTAGAAAAATGTTATCAAAAAGAAGTATTAGACAAAGTTTTTTAATTCAACTTATCTTTGCCTCCGCATCACTTATTTTTATATTCTCATCACTTCTATATTTTTATATTGAACGGTCAATTTTTGAAGAGAAACATCAAGAGCTTCTTAACTATGCAAAGAATGTTGCACACAACGAATCAATATACGGCACTGAAATGCCAACTCCAGAGATATATCTGGGGTTAAGTGTTGAGATAACACATCTCAAAACAGCACATGTAGATATTGAATTATATCAAACCACAAAAGGGGCACACTCCTATCTGACAATAGTCTATCCATTTAATCTGGATAATCTAAGCTATCTTAAAATAACAAAAGAGATAACCGGAACAAAAATACTGCTGGATAAGATACTTAACTACCTTTTTATCATTAATATAGCCGGGTTTTTACTTGTTGTAATTTATGCTGTGGGATTATCAAAAATGCTTGTAACACCGGTTAAAACACTTAGTAATAAACTCTCAAATATGAATGAGTACCTAATGAGACCAATAAAGGTTGAAGAGTTACCCGAAGAGTTTGAACCTCTCGGTGCAACAATTAACCACCTTATTTCAAGAATACAGAACTTTGTTAAGTACCAAAAAGAGCTCTTTATAGGGACTGCGCATGAGCTTAAAACTCCACTTGCAGTCATAAAATTAAAAAATCAAGTCACACTAATAAAAAAACGCTCCGTAGAGGAGTATATAGATGCTCTGAATGTTACAAACAAGACTATTGATGAGATGAATATTATTGTTTCAAATATACTTAATATTGGACGTCAGGAGGGAGCGCAGCTAGAGAAACCGCAAGAGGTTGATGTAATCGGGCTTCTTACTCAAAAAGCTGATGATTTTAAACTTTTAGCCTCTAATGAAGGCAAAACACTCCACATGAAGTTTGAACCTATGGGTTTTATAGCACTACTGCAAGTTGGATTGCTAAATCAAATAGTACAAAACTTTTTACAAAATGCCCTGAAATTCACCCCAACTAATGGAAGTGTATCTCTAATTAGTTCACAAAACAGTTATGGGCTTCTTATTGAGGTCATTGATGAAGGGTGCGGTATAGATGAAAGTAGCGATCTTTTTGCACCGTTTAAGAGAGAAGGAGATAAACCAGGTGTTGGTCTAGGACTGTTTTTAGCTAAGAGTGCAGCAGATGCATTGGGTGCCAAGATAAGTATAAAAAATAGAACCGATGGAGTTACAGGAACCATAGCAAGCTTAAACTTAAACTCAAAGCTATCTTGCATCCTTCCAAATTCTCAGTAACAGACACAAAACAGATAATCTTGATAGAATCTTAAAATTTAAAAAATACTAAAGCTTTATTTAGATATAAATCGAACACATTATAAATATATACTAAAATATATTGAAAATCAACTATAAACTACGAGGTATTTTGAATGGCGTTACTAATAAATGATGATTGTATTGCGTGTGATGCATGTCGCGAAGAGTGTCCTACCATAGCCATTGAAGAGGGAGACCCTGTTTACTACATCGATCCAGACCGTTGTATAGAGTGTGTAGGTATCTATGATGAGCCTGCATGTATATCTGTCTGCCCTATTGATTGTATAGTACCAGATAAAGATAATGTTGAATCAATCGCGGAACTTCAATTTAAGTATAAAAACCTACAACTAGAAGAAAATTAGATGGCAAAACGGGTAGCAGTAATAGACATAGGTTCTAACTCTGTTAGAATGGTTGTCTATGAAAAGACTTCCCGTTTTGCATTTCATATACTCTCAGAAGCAAAGAGCAGAGTCAGGCTCTCTGAAAATGCATATCAGAATGATGGAAATCTTCAGGATATTCCAATGCAAAGAACACTCCATGTTCTTGAAGACTTCTTGAGTGTAATTTCATCTTTTAAAGCTAGAAAAACACTTTGTGTCGCCACTTCTGCACTTAGAGACGCCCCAAATCAAAAAGAGTTTATACGTAAAGCAGCAGACTCCCTTGGTCTAAAAATCAAAGTCATTGATGGTCAAAGGGAAGCCTATCTTGGAGCTATTGCATGTGCAAACCTTTTACCTGAGCAGGAGAGTGCCCTTAGCATTGATATAGGTGGTGGCTCTACTGAGTTCTCTTTGATATCTAAAAAAGATATTAAAACAAATATATCCTTGGAATTAGGAACAGTGAGACTCAAAGAGCTATTTTTTGATCAAAATAGTATTGATGACGCTAAAGAGTATATAGACTCAAAACTAAGCCGATTAGATACGATTGAGGTCTCTAGTATAATCGGAATCGGCGGGACATTCCGAGCTATTTCAAATGCTATAATTACAAACAATAACTACCCTTTAAAGAAACTACATGCCTTTGAATCTGACCCTGCTGAATTTACTAAATTTTTAACTAAAATTTTAGACTCTGATGATGACAAATTAAAAAAACTGGGAATTAAAAGTAGTAGACTTGACGTTATAAAACCGGGAGCACTAATACTGGAGAGAGTTCTACATAAGTTTAAAATAGACAAATTAACAACAAGCGGTGTTGGTGTCAGAGAAGGAGTATTCTTAACTGATTTACTTAGAAGCTCAAAAGATAAGTTTCCAATAAACTACAACACATCTGTTAGATATATACTTGATTCACATGTAGATAACAGTGCTTATTCTAACCAACTTAGCAGAGTCTCTAAACAACTATTTGATTTAACACACACAGAGTTCAGAGTAGATAAAAAATATCGTTATGAACTTGGTTTAGCTGCAAAGCTATATATGAGTGGCAGCAATATACATTTTTACTCACAACATAAGCATAGTTATAATCTAATAAAAGATGCCTTAGAGTTTGGATTTACACATAAGCAGATAATGCTTATTTCGACACTTGCAAAATATGCAAAAAGAAAACTCCCCTCATCTTCACACATAGACAAATATGGAAATCTTCTTCCATGTAAGGAAGAGCTTCATTACTTAAGTTTTATCCTATCTTTGAGCTTAGCTCTACTAAGCCATACACCCAGAAATATTGACTTTAAATTAGATTTCAAAAACAACGAATTGAGAGTGAATAGTAAAAAGAGTTTATATCTTGCCAAAGAGAACATAAAAAAACTTGAAAAAATAGAAAACTTCAGAATTAAAATACCTTCTTAGTAATCTAATTATAAAACAATCCTTCTATATATGGTACGATTATTGCTATAAAACTAGCAATATAACAAAAAAGGGATTTTTGTATGAAAAAAGTATTGAGTTTTCTGCTTATTATGCCTACATTTATCTATGCTTCATACAATCCTTTTTTCAAAGATATACAAACTCCCGCACAAATAAAGAAAAAGCCTAAGGTAGTCTATTTAAGAGCAAAACCAAAACCAAAAAGAACTGATATAGATATAACATACTTTGGATATATTGAGAGTAAAAAAGGCAAATTCGCCTTGATTAGCATTAACAAAAAGAATATAGTAGTAAAGCAAAAAGACTCTGTGTACCTAGGAGAGCAAGTAGTAAAGGTTGTAAAACTATCAAGTAATTACATTATTTTAAAAGATGGCATAAATACTCCTCAAACAGTATATTTCAGCTCCAAAGTAATGGACGACCAGAATGATAAATAAAACTACTTTTCTTTTTTTAGCTACTCTAACACTCTTTATGCATGGGTGTTCTAATAAGTATAAAAATGAGATACTTAAAAAAGAGTTGAAAAAAGAGTATAAAAATCTAACAAAACATGTACCTCTAGAGTCTGCAGTTAAAACAGTTGAAGTAAGTGCGGAAAACTTTCAATTTAGTGAAAACATAATTCCAGACAATGAACAAATTAAACGTATAAAAGTCCTTGGTGCACCTCTTGATGATGTTATTGCCCTGCTAAGTGAAGCAACTGACCAGAATATTATTTTTCAGACCCAATCCGAATTAAATGCAAATGTTCAACAAGGCAATTCTCCATATACCAATACTCAGCAAATCAATCCTAGATACAGAAACACAGGCTATAACAATACTCAGCAAGTTGATGGTCAATACCCTGACAGAAACCTGCAAGTAGGTAATGTAAAAACAGGAACTGCAAATGTTTTTCTATCAGCATCTAACATTGGCTTTGGACGATTACTTAAAAAAACCGTTGGTGACAAACTAAGTATAAAGTATGCTGATGAAGCATACTATCTTGGATATATTAAGACTGTAACACTAAAAATACCATCTATAAATGAACTAGCTTCTCAGATGAAGAAGACTCTATTAACTCTTGGCGCACTAAATGTTGTACATGACACGGTAACCTCTACGGTCACCTTCTCTGCAAGAGAAAAAGAGTATCAGGATATAATGAAGTATCTCACTATACTAAGAAATAATCTATATGTTATTGAGTATGAAATAGCAATCTATGATGTAAATCTCAATGATAACTATAGCCTTGGAATAGATTGGGATCTTATGCCTACTGGAGTTAAAGAGTTAGGGTTTACTACTAGCACGTCATCTGTATTTGGAGCAGCCGGCACGGTAGGAACATCAGCAACTTTTGGTGCCCTGCTTAATAATAAATATTTTTCCGGCTCTATGATTGGTGAAGCTTTAACTAAGTTTGGCAAGGTAGAGAGTATTCAAAAACCAAAACTTCTTGGTATTGCCGGAACTGATGTGACGCTTATTGATGGAGAGTCTGAACAGTATATATCAGGTTTAACCACAACTGCTGTTAGAGACACTGGAATACAAACTACAACTCAAAATGCTACAGCACAGAGTGGCCTGCAGATAACACTAAATTCAAATATAATGGATGGTACCATTATAACAAATATAAATTTGGTAATAAATGATATCGTTGGTTATAGTGACTTCAGTGTTGGTGATACATCTTACACTCAACCAAAGGTTCGCACTAAGACTATCAAAAACAATATAAGAGTTAAACCGGGTGTACCTATTGTAATCTCTGGACTCTTTAGACATAAAAAAGATAAGGGGTACAAAGGAATACCCGGACTGGCAAAAACTGAAGCACGAATACTGGGTGGGAGTGAATACAAATCAGTCTCAAAAAGTGAAATGGTTATTATTGTAACTCCTAGAGTTATTAAGTATGTGATGAAGTGATGGACTAATTATGGCAATTTTTACAGCAGGATGCATTGAATCAACGAATGAGAGCAAAAAGATTAGGGATCGTGTATACTCGCTAGCACGACATGATCTTGACTCACCGGCAATGAAGATATCTGTTAGAAAGTCTCCCACATGTATTAACTTTGTAGCCTTTCTTCCAAAAGATAAAATAATTCAAGAAAATATTCTAAAAAAAGTATCTGAGTGTGAAAACCGCACCGTTATTGTATTTGAACTCGATTACAAACATGTTGGAGTAGTCTGTGAATATAAAAGGATAATTGATTATATTCTAGATAAACCTAAAGAGTTTGCACAAGAGAGAGGATATGAGACTGCTTTTGTTGATAATGCTGATGGAGTTAAACTTGTATCATTTAACTTAGATGAAAATAATCGCAGAGCCAAAGCCGGTTTTGTCTCTTTAGGATTTACAATTCTATTGACTACTACAATATTTTACAGTGGATTCTACTATATGCAGGGAACCAAAATAAACCAAGGGAATAAGGAGTCTTTAGTTAATCAGTATCAAAAAATCGTAAAAAATGAGTTTGAAAAATCTGAAAAGATATTGAAGAAAACTGATATGGTAAGAGCTCTTGGGGATATAGAACGCTTAACAAAAGCTACAAAAGCCACACTTTCTCAAGTCAAGTATATTAAAAACGACATCTGCGTTAAGGTAGAAACATTACAAATGGAACCATTTTTAATGATGTTACCAAAAAATGCGACTGTTAAAAATAAGGATAACCTAAAAGGTCTGGTGGAGTACTGTTATGAAACAATATAATCTAGTCATACTTTTTATTCTTATTCTAATAACTATCAGTGTATCAAGTTATTTTTTCTATTTAGACATTATATATAAAGATAAGCTAGTTAGGAAAGATGTAGAGTCACTATATGATCTTAAGCGCATAGCAGGTAAGCCAATTGTGCAATATGCAAATACAACAGAGCTTGAAGAAAAAGTTTTTAGTTATAACCAAATTATACAGGAGTTAAATATAGATGCAAAAGCCAAAGCAGAAAGTAATCTTGTGGTAATTCGTGGAGCTATTCACAACAGCTTTTCGTATATTTTACTCAAAAGATTGCTAAATATAGTGAAAAATGATGAGGTAAATCTAATAACAACTTGTATTGGAAAGGAGTGCACTAAGGAAAATTTTGGATTTATGATCGAAATTAGGCCATACTTATTAAAGTTAAAATGATTGTTACCGATATACAGGTAGCTTAAACACAGAAAAGGGCACAAAATGAAACAAGGAAGTAACATGACAAGAAGTCACAAAGGAATGAGAAAAGGTATCTCTTTAATGGAGATGATGGTTGCAGTTATTATGCTAGGTATTTTATCGTCGGTAGGTTATAACTACTATAAAAACTACTTCGATACATCACTAGCTGCAAAGCAGATTAAAGTTGCCGTTTTAATTGAGCAGGCTTCTCAGTTAAAAAATGCGTTGGAGTTATACAAAGTTAAGTTCGGTGTTGATGTAAACACAACTCAAACTCTTCAAGAGTTAGCTAACCAAAGTATTATTACAGAGGTTCCTACTAATATACCAGATATTTCTTCTACTGGTTGGGTTTTAGAGACTGATGTTCAAGATATCAATAGTACACTGATTGCTGCTTCTGGCGGTACTACTGCTAATGATCAGTTAATTACTTATGATTTAGATCAAGGTACTGTTACGGATAAAATGCAGTATTGTAATGCACTTAACAATATCGCTTCTAGTGGTGTTACTGACTTTACAGTTGTAGAAGCTGATCTTAATACTACTGCAAGTAATGCAGCATCTTATATTGGTAATACATTCTTTTGTTGGGATAGTAACTCGACAACTGCTAATGTAGGTATTCAGTTCTTATTCATTACAAAGATATACTAAGAATGCGTCAAGCATTCTCTTTGCTTGAAATATTTATTGCTATAGCCCTTAGTGGGGTTATGGCATACACTGCATCTTTTTTTTTAGACACAAAGTCTATATCAAAACAGAATATCAAAACACAACTTCAATCTCAATTCAACATAATTACATCAGTTATACTGCAGTGCAAAGAGTATAGTAATATTTTTCCACTCCAGAGTAATGGTTCTTTGGCAAGCTCCACACTGTTAAATACACTTGAGTGTAATACAACTACACCCTATCTACTTGATGGCGGCAAAGGAAGTTTTATTCCACCTCCACTTGACAACTTTACTGACTACACGGCTACACAAACCGGTACTGAGTTTTACTTTAGCACAACGACTCCAATAAACTCTGTAAATGATGAAGTGTTAATAGATTTAAATAGTACATACTCTCCAAATCAATACTCCCTAACATATAATGCAACTACAGCTTTTATAAACTTTTATCTATCTCGTTAAATATAATGGTATAATCATTAAAAAAATAATATGAATTTAGAAATAACATGAATATAAAAAAACTTTTAACACCAAAACAGATTGAAATATGTAAAGAAGAGAAGTCATATTACCAGCGTATCGGTATTAAAAAAAATATTTTACAAATTGCTATTGAACATAATTTTATAAAGAAAAAAGAGAAATACAATCCTCATAGTCTTGAACTGCTTAAAAAATATGAAATAATAATTTCTGATGAAAATGAGACTAGCTTTTTCATAGAGTGTAAAGAGCTGCTTGGTCCAAACAGGTTAAATGAACTAGAAGAGAAGCTTCAGAAAAAAATCATTCAACAGACTATACCTGTACGAGAGTTCAACGAAAAATTTGATCTTATTCTTAGTATAGATCCTGATATTATTGAAAAGAAAATAAAACAATTTAATGCATTTGATTCAGATGACACAGAGATTCTAGATTTATTAGAAATGATATTAAAACATGGTATTAAAAACAGCGTAAGTGATATTCACATAAATGCATATGAAGAGTTCTCTTGGCTAAGATATAGAGAAAATGGAAGGATACAAGCTAAATATCTTCTAAATAAAGAGTTGGCCGAGCGCTTTTCCTTAATTCTAAAAGAAAAATCTGGCATAGATCTTATAGATGTCAAATCACCGCAAAGTGCTGGGTTCACAGAAAAGTTTAATAATGAAATTATAGATTTTCGTATAGAAATAGCACCATCTATTTTTGGTGAAAACATTGTCATTCGTATTTTAGATAAATCAAACAACCTGAAATCACTCGAACAACTTTTTCCAAAAGAGCATCCAATGAGCGAACATCTTTTTCATTTTATAAATGAAAAAAATGGGTTCTTTCTTGTAGTTGGACCGACAGGTAGCGGTAAAACAACAACCCTAAATGCAATACTTACCCAACGTGACCGTCTGCATGAAATTATATATACAATAGAGGATCCAATTGAGTATAAAATTGACTTTGTTACACAGTTTCAAGTTAATGAATCCGTTGGGTTTGATTTTGATACGGCTATGAAGTCTATTATGCGCCAAGACCCTGATGTTATAGTTATTGGAGAGATGAGGGATAAACAGAGTGTCCAAATCGCTCTTAAAGCTTCACACAGTGGGCATATGGTATTCTCAACACTTCACACTACAAATGCATATATGGCACTGGAGCGTATTAGAGATGAAGGCGGTGACCTTTTCATTCTGGCATACTCACTTAGTGGAGTAATAGCTCAAAGACTTGTACCCATGCTATGTACTTGTAAAACCGCTGCTAGCAGTGAAACAGGAAAAGAGTACTTTAAATCAGAGGTTCTGGGATATGAAAAAAATGGATGTATCAAATGTAATTTTACCGGTTATTACAGTAGGGTAGTGCTTACAGATATCGTATTTATCCCACCCGATATGAAAACAAGATATACTTTCTATATGGCACTTAAAAATAGCACCGTTTTGCAAGCGTGGGACAATCTTATAACATTTAGTTATTACCAATCAGCACAGTATCTATATAATGAAGGACTATGTGACCACGAAACACTTCAATCGGAACTATTTTCACTTGGGTATATGGATGAAGATTAATATATATACTATGCTTAAGACTCTGCACTTTGCTGTTAAAAATGGTAAAAGTATCTCTAGCGCTATGAATCTACTTGCAAATAGTGCCAAAACAAAACAAGAAAAAAAAATATATACTAAAATATATGATGATATAAAAAATGGCTATAGTTTCTCCAAGGCTCTATTCCAACATAAACTTGCTTCATTAGATATTGTAAACTTTTTAAATATGGCTGAAAAAGGTACAAACTTTAGACTATCCTTAGAGAAACTGATTCACTATATTGAAGTCAAAAATGAATTCCAAAGAGAATCAGAATCAAAAACCTCACTTCCAATCATCTACTTCAGTATTGCATCACTTATTGTTGTTGGGGTAAAGTTTTTTGCTGTTCCCTATCAAATATCTGAGGCTGCAGGTTATCATAAAATGGTAAGAGACATGGTAGCAAACCATTTGCATCTGGCACAAGTTATGACTGATATACTATTCATAAGTCTTGTACTAGTAGCTAGCTATTTTTTTATTTTACTAGCTGCACTATTTAGTCAATCAAGAACTATGCAGGCATTTGCTAAACAATTCGCATTAATACTTCCCCTATCAGCATCTATAGTAATGAAATTTGAAAAATTCATACTCTTTAGTATGCTTGGAGAGATGTTGCAGAGTGGTATATCTTTTCAAAAAGCTATGAGTTCAGCTATATCTACAACAACAGTTAGTAAATTTCAAAAAGCTATTAAAAGTACTTTAGACATCATCAAACATGATGGTAAATTTACTTTGCACCCTCACCTTTATGACGATTTAGAGAAGGGACTACTAACAGGTGTCGGCTCATCAAAACAGATAGGTTCAGTAATGTTGGAAATAAGTGACAGAGCTAGGACTGATGCATTAAGACTGAGTAGCAGTTTTTTTCGTCTTATAACTGTCTTATCTATTCTTTTGATGGCGTTTGCAGTCTTTATAGAGTATTATATTGTTGTACTTACACAGTTGATAATACAAAAAGGAATGCTTGATGCCACTAAAACCGGAGTATTCAACTAATGCGTGCTGGTTATTTTCTTATAGAGGCAATGATTGCTGTTATAATCGCCGGCATTGTTGCTAGTGTTTTTACAATGATGAACTATTTTACCCGTACTCAATCAAATATGCTAAAACAGCAAAATACTAAGATTATCTTAGAGGTTGCACGTAGCAGACTAGTTAATCTGGCAGCGGACCCAGACAGTGACTCATATTTCGAGTTGCTAAAAGAGGATGTAAACAACACTCTACCTGTTAGTGTGGGTGTTGGCACTGATGCTTGGGGCAAACTTATATTTTACTCTACAATAGATCTTGGGGACTCAAACGGAACAAATGCTCCCTATGCAGACACAAATACATCTATATCACCAAATAGCAATGTAGCAGGTCGTTTAATCAGTTATGGTGAAGATATGATACTCAGCACCGATATAAATAACTCTACAGCCCAAGGTGATGATGTAATGCTTGAAATAGGAGTTGGAGAGATTAATCATTTTAAACTTTATGGAAGCTCTGAGATTACTACACAGACACGAGCCTATAACAGCGCAGTAATCTCTGCAACTGAGCCGACTAATCCTATTAATGGTCTTCTATGGTTTGATACTGCTATTTCTAAACTAAAAATGTACTCCCAAGTTGATGCCAACTGGACAACTTTAAACTAACACAAGGAAAAACTATGACAATTTCAAAACTATCTCTATTAACACTGCCCATAATTCTTTTTATCGGTTGCAGTAGGTCACCAAAAGATGCCGTTGACAACATGTACGATGCACTGCAGAGTGGCAATGTTGTAAAACTTGCAAACAATGCTGCCGAACCTATGAGCATAGCATTAATGTCTGGAGCCATAAAAGATTGTAGTATAGATAAAGACAGCTACTCGGACAAGATAAAACTAACAAATAATTGTTTAAAAGAGAAGTATGGGGCTATAACTTATAAGGATATAAAAACAACTGATATATCTCAAGAGAAGGCTCATGTAGAAGTAACGGTTATTAGAAACAACAAAGCAAAGCCTATTACATTGACAGTAGAAAAAATAGACGGCAAGTGGATGGTTTCAAGTCGTAAAAAGCAGTAAGAGACTGCTTTAAACTTAAAATCTCTGTCCCATAGTGAATTCAAATACTGCTGTTTTATCACCCTGCTCTTGTGCTAATGGTTTTGAGAACATAAGCTGTATAGGTCCGACCGGAGAGAACCACTCTAGTCCGGCACCAAACCCGCCACGAGAAATATTTTTTACTGCGTAGTCATTTCTTGAATCTGAAGAAGTACCTATATAACCCCAATCTAAATATGTGACCATACGCATCTTGGCCTTTGGAACAAGTGGAAAACTAAGCTCAAAGTTATTTGAAGCAGTATACTCACCACCAATTCTTCTAACTCCATCCGTTGCTTTTGAGTCTGCTACAGTTGGAGATAGGGAGTATGATTGATATCCTCTGACACTTCCTATACCACCCATATAAAATCTCTCGGCAACCGGTAAATAGCCTGTCTCTTTAACATAGTTTAATCTAGCCTTATACCTAGCTATAACATCCAGTCCAATATAACTTTTTAGTCCTTTATATGCACCAAAATTTGTTCTACTTTTGACAAAACTTGCATCTGCACCAAGCCCTGCACTCTCTATACTTTCACTAAGTGTAAACCCACTCCTTGGCAGATAATAATCATCAGTATTGTCGAACTTGACACTAACTGTAACTGAACTTTTTGCATAATCCTCAAAGAAATAGGTATCAATTGTTGAGTTGGTTTCATTAAATTTATAACCATTGCTAGAGTATCCATAACCAACATACCCGGTTATGTATCTGGTAAATTTATGTCCAAGACCGACAGTAAAGCCATCTGATAATACAGAATAATCATTGTACTCATAATCAGATGTATATACAGAGAAGTTACCACTAAAATCACTATCATTAAGTCTTGGGTTAGATATATTAAATGAGTAGTTTGTTGTAAGTGAAGATTTCTCTGCTTTAACTCCTACATTAATACCTGAACCCCAAATATTTCTATCATCAACTGCGATACTAACAAGTAAACCGCCATAACTTCCATATCCACCACCAAGCTGAATATTTCCTGTTGGAGCCTCTTTAACTTTAACAACTAAATCCATAGTCCTGTTATCAATTCTCTTCTCTTCAATGGTATTGCCTTCAAAAAAACCAAGTCTTCCAAGTGCACTTCTAGAGTCTTTAAGGTCTGTTAGTGAATACATATCTCCCGGACCAAGATACAGCTCTCTTCTAATTATTCTGTCAAGCGTTCTACTGTTACCTGAAATCATTACATTTCTAATCTTAACTCTCTCACCAGGCATAATTTTAAAAACCACTTCAACAGTCTGTTTCTCTCTATTTTTTTTCAAATCTGGAACAACTTGAACAAAGGCATAACTTTGATCTGCTATAAGAGTTTTAATTCTCTCTGAGTCCTCTCGAAAAGTCTTTATATTAAAAGCTTCGCCAACTTCTAGTTTTATTAGCTCTCTAACAAGAGAGTCATCAATTACATGTTGAACTTGATTTATCTTTATAGAACTAATATTATAAATCTCACCCTCTTTTATCTGATAACTCATATCTGCTGTATAGTTATCAAAATTAACTTTTACAAAGGGTTCGTTTACATTAGCATCTAAATAACCATATTGCATATAAAGATCACGAATTCTAAGAGGGTCATAAGACAAATCGCCAACTCTCATCTTACCATCATTTTGTCCCCAAAACCAACTCATAAATTCTCGTTGTTTATTTGCTATTACTTCATCAAACTCATCACTACTTAGCCCAATAAGACCACTATACTGTAGATTCTCAATTATTATCTCTTCACCCTCATTAACAACAAAAGTGACTTTAACACTTCCATTATCAAGATACTCTTTTTGAATCTCCACCACACTGTCAATTTTTGCATCTTGGTTAATAACATCTATGATTCTTTTTTTTGCAGCCTCAAGCTTCTTTTCATCATAGAGTGAGCCAACTTTAATTTGAACAACGGTATCTAGCGTATCTGGATCATTCTCTTTCCAACCCTTTAACACTACTTTTGAGATATGCGGTTTCTCTTTAAAGTGGAATGTCAATACTCCATCCTTATCTACATCAACCCAAATATCTTTAAAATAACCTTGTTTATAGTATGTTTTTATAGCTGTATCAAGCATTTTATCATCAACTGTATCACCAATCTCAAATTTAAGCATTCTTTGTGCTACTGATTCTGAGAGATGAACCATTCCATCATAATGTATCGACTTAATTGTGTAAGCAGAAGAGTTCACTGCCAGTAGTGTTAATAGTATTGCTAAAATAATTCTCATAAGGTTCCATAATTGTAAAATAAGAAAAGATTCTACCTTTTATGAGGTTAATGTTAAGTAAATTTTGTATAATTTTGTAAATAAACATAAAGAAGTACAATGAATGTTGCAATAATTGGGCTTGGGCTTATGGGTGGCTCCCTAGCACTTAGCTTGAAAAAATTAAATTTCATCACGACAATCGTAGGTAGTGATCACAATAAACGCCACCAAGATGATGCAATAAAGCTTGGTTTAGTTCAAAAGATAGTAGAGTTTGACGAGACTAAAAATTTTGATGTTATTTTTCTTGCCATTCCTGTTGATGGGGTGATTTCTGCACTTCAAAACTTAACCGACGTTGGCAAAGAGACTACAATAATAGATCTTGGCAGTACAAAAGCTAAAATAGTATCCTCTATTCCTCAAAATATACGAAAAAATTTTATTGCTGCTCATCCAATGACAGGAACTGAAAACTTTGGTCCTACAGCTGCGGTAGAGGGGCTATATGAGAACCAAGTTGTAGTCTTATGTGATTTAGAAGATAGTGGAGAGATTCAAACAGAAGTCTCTAAAAGAATATTTAAAGCCTTAGGTATGAAAAAATACTTTATGCGAGCAAATGAACATGACAGACATGCCGCTTTTATATCTCATATGCCACATGCTATCTCCTACTCTATAGCAAATACGGTAATGAACCAGGAAAATAAAAGTGATATTTTGGCTTTAGCAGCCGGTGGATTTCGCTCGATGAGTCGGTTAGCGAAGAGTTCAGCTAATATGTGGGAAGATATTTTTAGACAAAACAAGTCTAACCTGCTAGAAGCCATAGAACTTTTTGAAGATGAACTGCAACTCCTAAAGCAAAATATAAAAGAGGAGAATTGGGATAGCGTACATAAGAATATAGAGTCCGGAAAAAGACTTCACGATATTCTAGATTAACAAGCTAGCTAATATCGTACTTTTTCATAATCTCTTTTAAGGCTTTTTTATCATACTCTAATTTTTTCTTTGAATAGAGACTCTTCTCTAAAATATCTACTATATCTTTAACATCTTCATTATCTTTAAACGGGAGCAGTTTCATTAAAAGTATTTTTGGCTCTTTTATGGAAATTCTTTTCTCAGTTTTAAATCTACTCCATGGTTTAAGCAGCATAATCAAAACTCCGGATGCCAAACCAATAAAAAATATAATAATTATCATACTCTTGCTAAAGCCATTATTTAACGCCGTATTTGGCTCTACACTAGCCTCGTCATCCCTCTTGATAGTCAGTTTTTCTTTAGCTTTTTCATTTTTAACTTTTACAGCAATCTCTTTAGTTGAGATGGTTTTAATCTTTTTAGTCTCGGGGTCAAAATATTTTAAACTAAATGGTGGAATAACAAAATCTTTCTCTCCAACCAATGCTATGTTTTGCGTTAATTTTGTACCTTTTATAACTATTTTTTCATCAAAAGCAGAGACTCCCTCTATCGTTGGTTTAAAGCTTTTAATATCCTCTAGATTCCCGTTACTTAGAACCTCTACCTTAACATTTACAGCCTCATTTGCATTTATCACTTTGGTATCAGCCCTTGCTGTTATACTAAAGTCTCCCACCAAATCCAGACCGGATGGAAGCGGTTTTACATCTATATCCAACTCATTTGAAAAGTAAGTTTTCCATTTTATTGTAGGAATCCATGCACCCCAGCTATCTGCTTTATTACTTCTTGAAGCTATTCTCATTTGAGCTCTTGTAATTGTCGACTTACCTGCTCTTTGCGGTGCCATTGTGTAAACTATTTTTGTTATTGTATACTTGCCATCTCTATCTCTTTGCGGAGATGATTCATTTTTAACCCAAAAGCCTTTAAATTTAGGCGGTTCAAACTCACTATCAACTGCTTTAGAGTCTGTTCTTTGCTTAAATGTCAAAGTTAAGTCGAATGTCTCACCGACAAACAACTCTTTTTTATCACTACTCAAAGTTAATACAAAGTCCAAATCTTTTGCTCCCGTCACTGGCTTTACTTTTACATCTACACTATTACTGAACTCTTTTTTACCATCTATCTCAATCTCAATAGGATCAATTTTACAACTCTTAATTGGTACAAATTTATAGCCTAGTAGATAGCTTTTTTTATACTCTCCATTAACTACCTGTATACTTGTTTGAGAACTTGTTGATATTACATCAGTATCACAGACCCTTTGTATATTAGGCCGTGTTATATCCTCTCCTGAGATATCTAAATAAAATGTGACCATCTCTCCAAGTTCAACAGTTTTATAATCAACTTTTGCTGTAACTGATGCGTAAACGAACTGTGTGGTTATCAGTAATAAAAATAGTAGTTTAAAAAAAGTATTCAATAAGTATCCTTTTGGCTTAATTTGTTTGAAAAATGGACGAGTTCATTTATCTTACTTTGAACTGATATAATCACTAATGTTACCAAGGTTTCTCCTCTGAGTTCTCACTCTTTGATTTTTTGTGGCTTAATCTATACATATATGTACTGTTCTTACTGTTAAGCTGCTCTATCCATTTTTTCTCTTCTGTTTCACTCATCTTCTGTTTTTGCAACTCTTGAGCTGAAGAAGATGGGGCCTTTGAATCTTTTTTATCATCCTTCTTTAACTCTTTTAAGTCATCTTTTTTCTTCTTTTGTTCTTTTTTCTTATCATCTCTAGAGTTTTGTTCACTCTCTTTTTTACTCTTCATATCATCAGAGTTTTTCTCTCTATCTTTAGACTCTTTGCTTTTTGAACTATCTTTTTTATCTTTTGATTTGTTTTTATCATCTGAGTTTTTCTCTTTTTTATCACCATCTTTTGAGTCTCTACTTTTATCGCCTTTTTTATTCTTATCTTTTTTATCTTTATCTTTTTTTTCATCAGAGTTCTTATCTTTAGGTTTCTGCTTTTGCTTCTTTAAAAGTTTTTTAACCTCTTGTAAATTTTCTCTGGTGTCTTTATCCTCTTTAATCTTTAAAGATTTTTCATAAGACTCCACAGCTTTTTCAAGGGCACTGTTCGCTCCCTCTTTAACATAAGCATTACCCATATTTGACAAGTTCTTAGCTTTTGCATCTTTACTATCTTCTGGAAATTTTGCCTTTTTATAAGACTCTATTGCCTCTTTATATTTTTTTTGTTTATAGTAGGCATTTGCCGCATTATAGTAGCCATAAGCACTCTTACTACTCTTTGCGTAACTCTCATAAAGTTTGGCAGACTCCCCATAATTTTCTTTTGAATATGCCTCTTTTGCTTTTTTCAAATCGATAAAATCAAGCACTCCTGCTTCTACATTCGGAGAATAAGAGATTAAAGAGAAAAATACAAAGATCAATGAGATATTTACACTCTCTCTCTTTCTCATAGAACTTGTAGCAATAAGTAAAATCAAAAGTGCCAGTGCAACTGGATAGTAAAAAAGAGGTGTGTGTTTTTGTATCTCTTCACTCTTTAACTCCTTTTGGTCACTTACATTTGTTATCTCTCTTAACATGGTTTTTATATCCGCGGAAGATGCGCTGCTCTGTATATAAACACCGCCTGTTTTTGTAGCTAAGTCAGAAATCTTCTCATTTAGCTTTGAGACGATAATGTCACCTTTATATTTTACAAAAGTTCCATCCCTCAATTTAACAGGCGCACCTTTTTTAGTGGCAACTCCCAAAACGAAAACTCTGATGCCACTCTTTTTTGCCTTCTCAATCTCTTGTGAAAAGTCACTTTTATCACCGCCATCACTCAAGATAAGAAGGTACTTCTTCTTCTGTTTCTTCTGTGCTTTGCTCACTACATCAAGAACACTTAAGAGGTCGGTGCCTTTTTCTGTAATTGAAGATGTATCCAACTGACGAAGCAAAAATGCTACTGCACTTGTATCAAAACTAAGAGGTGAAACAAGATATGAATCTTTTGCAAAGGCGACTATACCAATTCTTTCATTTGGTGCTTCGTCCAACAGTGTAAGTGCTTTTTGTTTTGCCGATTCTAAACGGTTTGGATAAACATCTGTTGCCAACATAGAGTCTGATATATCAAGTGCAATCATTATGTCCGCACTCTTAGCTTTAACCTCAACCGTACCCTCTTTTATAACAGGTTGTGCGAGTGCTAAAATCATAAAAAAGCCTATAAGCATAAATAGAGTGTTTCTAGCTTTAAGTGACAAGGTATTTGCACTTACACGCAGTCTGTTCATCACATCTTCACTAAAAAAGTGTGCCTGAGACTCTTTTTGAGTAAGTAAAAGTCCAAAGAGTATAAAAAGAGGTGCTAACATGTAGTACAAAAACTCTGGATGTAAAAAACTCATGCATAACCCTTTGTGTTTCTAAGAAATATATACAGCATCAATGATATTAATGATATAAAAAGAGGGAAGGTAAAATAGTAGTTTGTATTGGTAAAACTCTCTCTCTTAATCTTAGACTTTTCTAACTCATCAATTTTTTTATAAACCTCTTTTAACTCTGAAGCACTTGAAGCTCCAAAAGCGACTCCTCCACTCTCTTTTGCTATTTTAAGCAAAACATTTCTGTTGTACTCATTAGGTGAACCGATACCAATCGGATAGACCTTAACACCCTCTTTTTTCGCCATATCAAGAGCTATATCAAGAGGGATTTTATCAATCTCAGCCGTACTGTATCCATCTGTAAGTAAAATTGCCACCTTACTCTTAGATTTGCTCATTTTCAAAAGGTTTACACCCTGTGCCAAAGATGTGTTGAGTGCCGTATATTTTCCAGCCATTCCTATATAGAGTTGTGAAACTATTTTGTTTAAAATATTATCATCATATGTTAGTGGCGAAGCTATAAAAGAGTATTGACCAAATACAACTAAACCAATATTGTCACTTTTTCTCTGATTAATAAAATCACCCACTATATCTTTTACTACATCGAATCTTGTAAGTTGTTTATTTCCTCTGTCAAAACCTTTTGCCTTCATAGATTGTGAAGCGTCTAATATAAGAGCTATCTCATAGCCATCTTTTGGCTTTAACTCATAAGGTTCATCCTTAACCGGCGACATTAGAGCCAAAATCATTGTTATAATACCGAGCCATTTCAGTATAAAGAGGGCTTTTGACGCTGAAACTGAATTTTTTAAAAACTGTCCGGTATGCGGGAAGTAGATTGATGGAAGACGCATCTTGCACACTCTTGCGCAAACTATAAAAAATATAATTATAAAAATCAGATATGGGAATTCAAAGTAAAATCCATCAAACATCTATCATGCCTTTATATAGTTCTATATAACCTAGCACCTCATCATCAAACTTATTGACCTCTTTTTTATACTTATATCCTTCTAGTCTGCTAAGTATATTCTCATACATCTCTTGATGCCTCGGACTATCCTCCTTAAATGTTAAACCATAATGTGTAATGGCATAAGCACTATCTTTAGTGTCACTTAAATTTAGTGCACCAAGAAGTCTCATATGCTCTTTTCTTATGTTAAAAACTTTCCGTTTTTTAAGCCAAGTATAAATCAGATAAATAACTCCGCTTGCTAAAAGAACAACAAAGAGACTTAGAGCCAAAAAGTAATAAAAGGAGTAATCTTGAACATCAACGATAGTTTTTATGTCATGGAGTGGAATGTCGTAAGTCTGTTTACCCTGCATCTATCTACCCTCAAATAGTCTTCTAATATCTACACCGGCGAGACCATCGGTATATATTTTTGTAAATCTTATCTGATCGCGACGTAGACTCTCAAAAAGTTTATGGTCGTGCTCTGAAACTCTTTTACTATACGCTTTTACGCTTGAAGAGTTAAAGTCTCCTTCTAATACTGCTCCGCTTTCAGGATCGACCAAAGATGCAAAACCCATCTTTGGCGGATGCTCCTCTAATCTGTCTCGAACAATTATAGAGAGAACCTCGTGCTTTCTAGCCAGGAGTCTAAAGTCCGGTATATCAAAATAGTCCCCAATAACCACAATAAGTGATTTTCGCTTTAACCTTTTATATAAAGTATCTGCAATAATTTTAAAATCAACTTTTTTGTTTATTGAATCAAAAGTTAAAATATCATCAACATATTTTTGAATCTGATAGAGTTTTTTACTTGGTTTAGAGTTAGATATCATCTCATCCGTAAAAATATAGGAGCTAAGCAAATCACCATTTTTAAGAGTTGAAAAACTAAGCAGTGCTGCTATTTCAGCAATACTCTCCTGCTTAAATTTTTTGGAGCCAAAATGTACACTTCCATTTAAAACAGATACCAAAACCACATTAAGTTCTCTCTCTTCACGAAAGATTTTAATAAACGGCTTGCGCATCTTTGCTGTAATATTCCAGTCAATATGACGAATATCATCACCTGCCATATACTCACGAAGCTCTATAAAGTCATACCCCTCTCCTTGAAATACAGAAGGGTTGTTACCGACCATTTCGCTAAAGACTTGACGTCTTGCACGAACTAATATTTTTTGTAATTTACTCATACTTGATGCTTATGGTATCGCTACAGTCTCTAGAACTTTTTGTATTATCTCATCAGTTGTAATACCTTCTGCCTCTGCCTCATAAGTTAAAACTATACGGTGTCTCATAAGCTCTTTAGCTATATATGCAACATCTACCGGTGTGACAAAGTCTTTTCCACGCATAAATGCCATAGCTTTTACAGCCTTAAACATATCTATACTCACACGGGGAGAAGCACCGAATTGAATATAATCATTAATCTCGTCAAGACCATATTCAATAGGATTTCTAGTAGCATTGACTAACTCTATCATATACTCCTCAACCTCTTTGTCTACATGTATGTTTTTTATATCCTCTTGTATCTTTTGTAAATCTTCATGCGTTACTACACTCTGTATGGTTTCAAAGTCACCGCTTGAGATTCTTCGGGCTATATCTAACTCCTCTTTTTTTGTATTATAGTCAACTACAAGTTTTAACATAAATCTATCTAGTTGAGCTTCTGGAAGCTGGTAAACACCCTCCTGTTCAACAGGATTTTGAGTAGCCATTACAAAAAACGGAGGTTCTAATTTAAAGGTAGCATCGCCTAGAGTAACCTGCTTCTCCTGCATAACTTCAAGTAGAGCCGATTGTACTTTTGCAGGAGCACGGTTAATCTCATCTGCTAATAGTAAATTAGTGAAAACAGGACCTTTTTTGATTTTAAAACTGTTATTTTGAGGGTCGTATATCTCAGCTCCAAGTATATCTGATGGGAGAAGATCTGGTGTAAACTGAGCACGCTTAAAGTTTAGCCCTAAACTCTCTGCTAATGCCTTTACAGTTGTAGTCTTAGCAAGTCCCGGAACACCTTCTATAAGTATATGTCCATCACATAATAATGCAATTAGAAGAGAATCAATCATCTTCTCCTGTCCGACAACTACTTTTGAAACCTCTTTTTTAATCAACTCAATCTTAGAAATCATAAGCTTTCAACCTTATTTGTAAATTGGCAAAAGTATAACAGAATGGGGTTAATGATTGGTGAAAGCCTAGATCTGCAAAATTGCATATCTAAACCTATAACTTGAGTATAAATAGTAAAAACAGTTTTGATGCTCTTTTAAATAGAGTCTCTATGTAATATTATAAATTACCATGCTACAGATTTATTACTCCCGCGCTTACCTATTACACGTTCATCTTCCCAAAATGCCAATCCGGTTTTAATATCTGTTAATGACATCTGAAAGTAGTATTCAACACGCTGAGTTGAGCTGTCAACACGAATATTACGTTGAAGTATTTTTCCCGAAAGGCTCAAATCAGGTGCAATCATTCGACCTTTTCCTGCAACAGTTTTTTGGTCAAACTCTTCATTGCCTCTAAGCTCTTTTCGCGTCTTCATTGCCATTTTGTCTTCAGCACCCTTAGCCCCAACAGCTGTTGTTACAACTACCTTACCGCTACGAAGCAGTCCAACACGTATTTTTTTAACTAGCTGGTCTGTGTCAATATGCTGCATTGTATCATTTACTACACGTGACACAGCAAGTACATAACGACTACCATCTTTTTTACTTACTGCACCTGAAGATATTAATGACTTAATCATATCTTGGGCTGCTCCCTGAAAATCTCGATAATCGAGACCCATAACGGCTTCACCCCTGTCATTATTCATATCAATATTTGTAGTCTTAGTCGCACACCCGCTTAATAAAAATCCTGTTATACCTAAAATTATTGTCCATTGTATTGTTTGTCGCATATTACTTCCTTATCTCTTTTTATATATAAACGAAATGTTTTAGCTCTCGTACTTGGTGATATTGCATTGATATGAAATGGTTGATTTTCATATGCCGGGACTCTGTTCCATTTAGAGAGGATACTCTCTATTTTAAACCCATCTTTATCAAGCCAAACCACACGGTACTCTAGAACTTGATAACTATTAGAACTATTCTCACCTATCACTTGCGCTTGCATAAAACCATCAGCTTTTTTAAGACCTTTAATATCAATAATATTTATATCACTATTACCGCACCCATCAATTACTTTAACAATAGAACTATCGGGTTCAACAGATTTACTGCAGCCTGTTAATATAAATATTACAAAGACAGTTAATCCGATCAGTTTCATAAAGACTCCTTAAAAATTTATAATAGAAAAACCGGGCTTTGATTTAGCAGTTGGTATTCTAACATAAACAATAGAGTCTTTAGCATTAGAGTCTATTGTGACATCTATATTGTGCACCCCTGCTTTAAGAAGAAGTTTTCCATCGCTAGGCATCTTAACTCTGGCAATTTGAAAATCTTTTGGCATACTATTCCAAACTCTAAGATCCGAGCGTGTCGTTAAGAGTTGAAAAACAGTCGTTGCAAAACCTATGTAATCCTCTTTTTTTTCTGCTTCATATTGTGCATATGTTTTAAGCATAGTTGAAAATACTGCCCTCGTTAGAATATCACTGTAAGAGTATTTAAACTCAGTTAGTATAACGCGGTCCATATCTCCTACTACTGAGGTTTCACTAAGCAGCTTCCCCTTAGATAAAATACTCATTTTGGGTGTTGCCTGTGAGCGTATAAACATTTTTGGCAAAGATATCTCTGTATAGTTTACCTTATCTGTAAAAAGCCATATTGGAATCGTAATTTTATACTCAGATTTAACAGGACACAAACCATTTTCATAAATTATCCACACATGTCTATCTTGAATTGGCTCTCCCAAGAGTGCATTCTCAACCATTTCAAAATCAGCCTTGAGTGTTTTATTATTTGGCATCATTCCATATGCCTCTTTTAAGAGTGATGACGACTTAGAGTAATCACCCTCTATAGCAAAAAACAGACCTGCCAAATATGTAGTAAACGGGTTTATGAAATCGGGGTAGGGTTTAAACTCTCCAAGAGATGAGTAGTTCCTCTCAACGCTGCTTTTAAGCAGTGAATTATTCAATGTTTTATCAATAGCCTCTGAGTTACCCTCTCTTCTTTTTTGTAAGATTGCATCTTTTTGTTTATTAATCAACTCAGCATATGTATTTTTAGCACGACGTTGGCGGTCAACTGCACGGTTTAGTTCAACACGAGCCTCTGCCAATTTTCCCAGAGCCATATAGTTTAGTGATTTATATGTGTTTACCATCACAGCATCGCTTATTGATGCATGATAATCAAGAACTGCATCATTAAACATCAGTTGTGCCAAATAATCTGCACCGCTAAGAGCAAGAGCCTCTTCGTGATGAAATTTTATAATCGCCTCTGACTCATCAAACATTTTAATACTATCGTCATAATAATTAGCATAAAGATAACTATTTCCTGCTTTGAGAGTTGAGAGTAAATTTGCCTCGTCTAGCTTAGACTCTTGATTTTTATTTTCAGCTGCAAGAGTAGCTGCTCCAGCATAGTTACCTGCAATAAAATTTTCATCTTGCTCTAGTGAATTAGTAATGTCAATTCCAACTGAGTTTGCTAAGTTTGCCATACAGCCTGTAAATAATATAGATATAAATCCAATTGATAAACTATACTTTACAGCTCTAAAATAGTATGAAAGCTCAGATTTGTTTTTTCTTGTACTGCATATACTCATTAATGTTGTCCCTTTTTAATTGCCCAAACATAGAGTTCGCAACTCTTTGGATCGAGCCAAATATCTTTTTGCACTACCTCTTGTACTTTGGTTGCACTTCTAACGATTGAAGATGTCTCAAAATTCTCACCTGAGACTGTACCATGTAGTATCTTGTATAGTTCATACTCTGATGAAATCTCTGTTTTTTGACGTTTTGAAATGGCTGACTTTGCCAAAATAAATGCAGCACTTTTTTGTTTTGTATAACTTCTTCCTCTCTCTTTTTCAGCTATCCCTACACTTCCGACAACTCCATCTTGATTAGGACGAAAAAACCATATCGGCATATTTTGATACAAGTCAGATTTCGTATCTATTGTTTCTAATATATTTTTAGAGTAACATTTACTTTGCATCAGCTCTTTTTTATCAAATGGACGGGTTTTAAGAGTAGGAAGATGGGTTTTGCTGGAGGTGAGTTGCGTTTTGTCACCAAACAGATTATAAACCTTTGCCTTTGAAATCCCTACCAATACATAAAGTCTTCTTTGTGCATCAATATATGCATCTACTTGGTAACTCTCCTTAAGAAATACATTTGAGATAGATTTTACCTTGTTTTGAATTCTAGTTGAAATACTATTTCCATTTGTCTTAGACTCTTTCTGGTAAACTGAACTGATATATGATTCAACTCTATGTGACAAATCACTTTTTGCTTTATTGATAGCTTCCAGACGTTGTGTATATATACCTTGAAAATTCACTTTGCTTGAGCCAACGGCATGAAAACTGTCATGCTTACTCAACCATAAAGGAAGCTGCTCTTGCTGCTTTTTCTCTATTTCCGGAGCACACCCTGCAAAAAAAAATATTAAAAGGGGTAGTAAAAATTTATACATATTCTTTCCTTTTTTAGGCACTAAAGCTCACTACTCTAAATATAGTGTCCCTTTTGCTGTTTCTTGTTTTCGCTCATTAAATTGCATAAATAGCAGTTGTGTTCTATTTATCTTTTTCAAAACAACAGAGTGTTTATCTACACACTTATCGTCTCCATAAGTCAGTTTCTCTTTAAATTTCACCAAATCAGCTGTTTTACTTTCAATTATAAGCTCACCACCACATTTTAAAGAGTTATAGTTAATAGTTACTATACCAGTTTCAGTAATCTCAATTATCACATCTCCACTACCGCCGTTTGAACGAATAATAAAACCACTCCATACTCCATAGAAACCACGCTTTACCCTTTCTATACGCTCTTGCGGATTTTGAAGATAATCTCTGCTCTTATCTATCTTATTACTATTGTCATCTTTTGATCTAAGATCCGCATTACGCAAAAATGCAGGAATATACTCAACAACTCCAGAAATGAGATATGTAGCACTCTCTTCATCATAAGCAGACTTAACTATCTGCACTGAGAGTGCCAATTGACGTGCTATATCTGCAGAAACATTACGAATAGAAGGTTTTTTCGATGAGAGTGCTTCTATTATAAAAGCACCACGCGCCGCTGCTTTAAGTTCTATGGCAGGAATTGTAGAGTTTGTATATTTAAAATCATTTACTCTAATAAAATGAGGTGTCACATCTTGAATCTCTTCATCTGTTGCATAAGCTTCAACGGTCACTTGCAAATCACCAAAGTTTTCACCGTTTTTAAACTTTGGCTCACCCTTAATATGAATTACTCCGCCTGATTTTTCTCGAACTACGTCATCTTGAACTTTACCGTTTACCATTACGGTCTCAGTGAGCAAAAATTCACCGAATATCTCTTTAGCAGCTTCTAGTTTTGCCTTTTGCAGAGCAATATCCTTTAGCTCTGAGAGTGTTTTTTTTGGAAACTCCATCTGGTTGACGGTAACTGTTTTTATCACTGTTTTATCAGCAAGTAAAAGAGTAGTAAAAAGAGTGGCTAAGATAAGGAGAAATTTCACTATATGCCTTTTGCATCAGTTGGGTATTTAAAGACAATTTTAGTTAAATATTATTTAACCTTATATTAACCTGCTCATATTATCTGCATTTTAAGTTATATTCTCTTTTTTGCATATTTAAACATCTCTCTCTATATTACAATTTGTGAGGCTGTAACAATTTAAAATTATATAGATTATGATATTTTATGAGGTAAACATGTTTCATAATGGTAAATTTAAAACAATTCTTAAATTCACGCTCTTTTTTCTTGACATAAAAAACCTATTTGTCTATAATTCCCGTCCACAAACAATATGTTTGTAACTGTCTTGTTAGCTCAGCTGGTAGAGCACGTCACTTTTAATGATGTGGCCGATGGTTCGAATCCATCACAGGACACCATTTTTTTTGTTATTTGCACTTCAGTTTAAAACTCTTGCACATCTAACTAAAAAGCAACTATAAAGTGGCCCCGTCGTCTAGCGGTTAGGATCCATGGTTTTCATCCATGTTACAGGAGTTCAATTCTCCTCGGGGTCACCACTTAACACTCACAATTCGCTATTTTCATATATCCAAACTATTGCCTATCTTAAAAAAGAGACTATTAGTTTAACTTAAATAACATTCACCCTGTTTCTGCCTTCATTTTTTGCTTCATACAGAGCATCATCAACACGCTTTATAAGACTGTCTCCACTCTCCTTATCTATATATGAACTAACTCCAAAACTACATGTAAGCTTGCCTGCTTTAACAAATTTAGTTTTTTCTATACTTGCTCTTAATTTTTCCGCTAAAGCTCTTGCATTTTCGGAGTTAGTCTCAGGAGATAAAATAAGAAACTCCTCTCCGCCCCATCTTGCAAATATGTCGGTATTTCTAATATTTTTATTCACAACATTCACAATACTCTTTAAGACCTTATCACCTACATCATGACCATAGGTGTCATTAACACTTTTAAAATGATCTACATCAAACATGATTAGAGCAAGCGGGCTTTTATATCTTGAGATACGATCAAGTTCTACATTAAACATCTCTTCAAACTTGCGTCGATTGTAAATACCTGTAAGCTGGTCTGTTGATGCCAGTTTTTCCAAGGTATGTTGCATCTCAATGTGTTGAGTAATATCCTTACCTGTTGAGACAAAGGAAGTAATAATCCCTATCTCATTCTTAATTGGAGTAATTGTTTTTTCTTCGTAGTAAAGCTCTCCATCTTTTTTTCTATTAATAATAAGTCCACGATAGACATTGCCGGAAAGAATCTCTTTCCACATATTTTTATAATAATTTTTATCATGCTTACCAGATTTTAAAATAGCTGCTGTTTTGCCTATACTCTCTTCACGACTAAACCCTGTATGTGCAACGTAAGCATCATTTACAAAGGTAAGCACGCCTGCCCTATCAGTAATCATGATAACATCATCAATCTCCTCTATGGCTTTTGAAAGTTTACTTATATCATCTACAGCTTTTTTAGATTCAGTTATATCCATAACAATGCCGGAAATAACCTCCTCTTCAATGTGGGCACTCATAAGTATTGTTTTATACTCATTATCCTTAGTAATCACTTCTATCTCAATTTTGTCAATCTGTCCGTCTTGTATAAGAGCTCGAAGAAAATGAGCGTATTGCTCCGGATCTTTATACATAGTAATTACATGTTTTTCGTAGATCTCTTCTTGAGACTCATATCCCATGATAGCAAGCAGGGAGTCATTGACATATACTATCTCTCCGGTTAGTTTACTTTTAAAAATTCCAATTTGTGAATTTTGTACTAACTTTCTATACTTCTCTTCTGAGAGTTTAAGATTTTTATATATGGCTTTTCGTTCAGTGATATCACGAGCAATACTTATCATATACTCATTATTATCTTCATGAATTAACCTAGTTGTTACCTCTAATGGAATAAGTATTTCATTTTTAGCTTTGTGTGAAATCTCACAAATAGAATGCCCTTTCTCTTTTATCTGCTTGTTAATCTCTTCTCTGTACTCTTTTTCACTTATGTTCTCTTCATAAACCTCAAAATCCTGAATTTTTTTATCTAAAAGCTCCTCTTTTTCATACCCTATACTCATATAAGCCGCCTCATTGACGTATATAAAACTTCCATCTAGCTTGTGCACGAAAATTGAATCTGTTACAGAATTGAGTACTCTTGACTGAAGTTCTAGCTCCTGCTCTGCCTTAAAACTCTCAGTTATATCCTGCATTGTACCTATCATGCGTACTGGCTTATTATCACTATCTAAAGTAACTCTTCCTTTTTCATAAACAACTTTTTCCTTTGAATCCGGCAGCACAATTCTATGACGTACTTCATAACTCTTTCCACTCTTCAATGCCTTATTTATTGCTTCTTCTACCAAGGTACGATCATCAACATGTATAACATTTAAAAAGGTATCATAAGTTCCGACAAAGCCTTGCTGTTTAATCCCACAAATTTTATGCATCTCTTGGGAATATATAACTGTATTATCAACTATATTCCACTCCCAATTACCTATATGAGTAAGTCTTTGCGCCTCATTAAATAGTTCATTAGTGTTTGCTAATAGCTTTGTTCTATCAATAACTTTATCCTCTAATGTCTTATTCAATAAAGCTATCTCATTGTATTTTTCAGTAAATAAAAGATATAAAGAGGAGTACTCTTTAATAAAAAACTTTGATGATGAAAACTTCTGCTCTTTTACCATTCTGTTTAATCTTGCTAAAGGACGTATATTTAAAAAGTATATAAATAGGAAGAATGCCATCATAATGAAAAGAAAAGAGATAACGAAAGTATTAACAAGGTTTTGAATCTCTTTTTCATTATTTATAAGGTATTCATCATCTAAATCAATCACCAGATTAAATTCCACCTGTTTCTCTTTATGAAAATAGACAAATTCATGAAAAAAGAGCCTCTTCTCTTCTAAAGAGTAACTGTTTAATTGATTTATATGTGAGCCAGTGCTATAAGGCATATTTATCTGTTTTTTATCTGTTGATACAACAATCCTATCACCAATGGCTATTGAGAGTGACTGGTACTCTTTGTGTGTAGCCAGGCTTCTATAGAGCAGATTCAATGAACTGCTTACACCATCTTGCTCCATCGATGTTGCCACAGAATAACCAAGTTCTAAAACATCTCCTCTTATTCGTATAATATTCTCTTCTTTGAAATAGTTTTTTGTTATGTTATAACTGTATACAAACATAATATAGATAATAATAGTGAGAAAAGCGGCAATTAGAATGTTTACTCTTGTTAGTGACATTACTCAGCCCTTATAGGAGTTATATTGTAGGATTCAAATTTTTTATTTAAAGTGCTCACAGGTTCATTTAGCAGCCATTTAACAGTTGCACTGCTTTTTATAAACTCCTCGTAAGTAGGATTTTCCAAATATGATTTTACTACTTCATAATAAGCTCTTGGATCCTCTTTGAACTTTAAATAAGACTCTTTAATAATCGATTTTAATTTTTTTAACTTTTTGTCATGCTCTTTTAAAAAATCGGCATTTACATACAATGAATCAAGAACTAAAGTTCCATCCTCAGCAGCAGAAGATATCTCCAAAAAACCACTCTTTTTTAAAACAGTAGCATAGGGCTCGTAAGTTATAATAACAATATCATCTTTATTGCTAACCACCATATCTTTGAGTAGAATCTGGGATCTGTTAAATAGATCAAAATCACTTATACTTAAATGATATTTTTTTATAAAATCATCGAAAACCAATTTATTTACACTGTCAATTTCAAAATAAGTCTTAGCTCTCTTATTTTTTATAATTGTCTCCAGAGAACGGTTTGATAATACCACATCTCCGCCAGAATCATCTATTGCCATGTAGTGAACTAAGTTCTCCTCTTTAAGCATAGAGGCTTCAAACTGTGTAGAGACGAAGGCATTAATCAGGTTAGATTGATAATAGTGCATTGTCTCATGTAAAGATGTAGATGGAATAAGTTTGATGCCGGCATCTTTAAGCATACCTTTTTCTTGTGCATAATAGAGCAGAGAGTAGCCTATTCTTGGGCTTACTGCGAGGCGTAAATTCTCTTCACGAACTCTTTCACAGCCCACAAATATTACTAGCATAAATAAAAACAGTAACATTTTTTTTAGTAAGTTTTGCACATAAGTTCCCAATAAACACATCCTCTTAAGGTTTGTGTCGTTGTTTTATAACATTGTAACACCTAATAATTAAAAAACTCTTACAATTAATAAGAAGTAAAAAAATCTAATCTTTTAAATCATAGTTTATTGGCACATTTAAGGTAAGCTTTTTTTCCGGTTTTGGAAATTTACCCGAGAGGTCTTGTATTGTTTTCATCGCCGCTCGACTAAGTATCTCACTCTTTGAATCAACGATTTTCATATCATAAACTTTTGAATCAGTACCCAAAGTAAACTTGACAATTATTGCACCCGTAATACTCTTTTTTCTTGCACTTCTTGGATAGTATAGGTTCTCTTTTAAGAGTTGCGCTATCTTTTTTGTATTAATTTTTATATATTGATTTGATAGTTTTTCTTCTTTTGTCATTTTGTCATGTTTTGGAAACTCGTCTCTCTTTTTTCGGACAATTTCCTTTTTCTTAACAATTTCCTTTTTCTTTACAATTTCTCTTTTTTTGATAACTTCTTTTTTCTTTACAACTTCTTTTTTCTTTACAACTTCTTTTTTCTTTACAACTTCTCTTTTTCGGACAACTTTTCTTTTTTTGACAACTTCTCTTTTTCTAGTCGCTCTATTAACAATAGCTAGTTTTTCAGGAACAATTTCTGTAATCATTCCATCAACCTCATATAATTTTTTAGTTTTTACTTTTCTTGTCTCTTGAACTTTTTTTTGTCTCTTAATTTTTTTTGGCTTTGGCTTCTCAACTCTCTTTACTTTTTCAACTTCCTTTGGCTTTGGCTTCTCAACTCTCTTTACTTTTTCAACTTCCTTTGGTTTTGGCTTCTCAACTCTCTTTGCTGTTTTAAGCTCTTTTGGCTTTGGCTGTTCAACTACTTTATTAGAAGAAACACTGGAGAGCTTCAGGCAAACTTTTTTCTTAGGCTCAACTGTTTTAGTAACATAATAGTCTCTCCAAATAAAGAAGATTATCAATAGTAATATAGTGTGAATAGTAATGGAAATAAGTAGTGAACGTCTGTGTCTAATCATAAGGCAATAGTAACAAAAAAATTGTTACTACTTTGTTAAAGTCTATATATCAAGTGAGCTTAATTCGCCAAAGCGGTAGCAGCGTAACTAAACTGGACTAATTAAATGGCTCGTTTAAATTCCGGATATGCTTCAACACCACACTCATTAACATCCATACCTTCAACTTGATCATCATCAGTCGCTCTAAACTTAGAAACCTTATTGATAATATATAAAACTACAAATGAAACAATAAAAGCAAATGCTCCAATAATTAAAACACCCTTCAATTGAGCCATAAATGATATTTTCTCAATAAAAATTCCAACCGCTAAAGTTCCCCAGATACCGTTTACTAAGTGAACTGAAAGTGCTCCAACAGGGTCGTCTAGTTTAAATTTATCAAAAACAGGAACGGCAAAAACGACTAAAGCACCACCAACTAAACCAATAAGGATAGGTGTGTAGATGTCATATAAGTCAGGTCCAGCAGTAATCGCTACTAGTCCGCCTAAAGCACCATTTAATATCATGGTTATATCAAGGAGTCTATATCTGAAATACATGATTATTCCAGCGATAATTGCACCTGCAAGTCCTGCTGTATTTGTGTTCATAATAGTTTTGGCAACTGCATCTGCACTCTCTACACTAGAGATTGAACCGACACTTCCACCGTTAAACCCAAACCAACCTATCCAAAGAAGAAGTGCTCCAAGAACTACTAGCGGGATATTCGAAGCAGGAATAACTCTTATTTTTCCATCTACATAACGCCCTTTTCTTGGACCAACAATCAAAATTGCCGCCAAAAGAGCCCAGCCACCCGTTGAGTGTATAACCGTTGAACCGGCTAAATCATACATGTCAATGTCAAACAGTGTTCCTGAAATCATATCAGCACCCCAACTAATATTTACTACTATTGGGTATATCACTGCGCCCATAACAATAGTAAACATAGCTAAAGGGATTATGCGAACACGTTCACTGACACCACCACTCATAATATTTACAGTCTTACCTACAAATGCCATCTGGAACATAAAAACAGCCCAAATACTATTACTGCTACTCTCCCAGCTTCCAAAAGCAAGTTCATAACCAACAAGTAAAAAGGCCAATGAAGCAACCGCATAAATCATTACATTTATTGTAAGAACAGCAGAGACATTTTTTGTACGAACTAAACCAGCTTCAAGCATGGCAAAACCGGGAACCATAAAGATTATTAACACCATTGCAAATAGTGTAAAGAGAGTATCGATGATATATTTAAAATCAGCTTCTAACATATGCATATCCTTTAAAAATTAAAGGAAGGATTATAGCTTAAAAAATGTGCAATATTTTTTTTTATTGATTAAATTTTAATCAATATTAGAGTTTCAGTATAATGTTTTGAGGAAAAGGAGTTTATTTTCTAAAGAAATATTTGCAAAGCAAGAGGCATTTGCATATTTTCTAGCCTTAAGGGCAAACTTTGTGAAAGGAATTACTTCCTCTCACCTTATAATGACTATATAGCCTCGTGATCAGTTTCACCTGTACGAATACGGATAATTTTTTCAACATCACTAACAAATATCTTACCATCTCCAATCTTACCGGTTCTTGCAGCTTCAACAATTGTGCTTGTTACTTGTTCAACACTATCATCATCAACTACCATCTCCATCTTGATTTTTGGTAAAAAATCTACAACATATTCAGCACCGCGATAGAGTTCACTATGTCCCTTTTGACGACCGTAACCTTTAACTTCACTAACAGTCATACCAGTAATGCCAATCTCAGCCAAAGCATCTTTAACATCTTCTAATTTAAATGGTTTAATAACCGCTTCTACTCTTTTCATAATATATCTCCAATTTAATTTTAACATTCTAGCCATATTTATGGCGAAAATCAACTATTAAGTTTCTCTACTCCCAAAGGGGAGTTAGCTTTTCTAAAGAAACATTTGCGCAGATAAAGGGATGAGTTCCTTTATCTTTCCATTATAGATTTATAGACTTTTCACCATGAACTGTTTCATCAAGTCCACGAGTCTCTGTTTCATCATCAACTCTACCACCACCAGTTATAGCAGAAGCAATAAAATAGACAATAGCAGTTACAACACCACTGTAAACTATTGTCAAACCAATAGCTTTAAGTTGGCTTACTAATTGAGAAGCCATACTGTAGTTCTCAGCCATTGCGTAATCCGCAATAAAGATCGCAGTTGCAATTGAACCCCAAATACCAACTAATCCATGAACCCAAAATGCATCTAATGAATCATCAACTTTAAGCATTGGTTTTAACTTAGCAACACCGATGAAACCTAGAGCACCAGCAATAAAACCAAGAATTATTGCACCCTCAACACCAGCACTACCAGCAGCAGGAGTAATAGCAACAAGACCTGCTACAGCACCAGAAGCACCGCCAACTAAAGTAGCTTTTTTATACACTAACCACTCAACAATCAACCAACCGATTACACCAAGAGAGGCAGCAACATTTGTAACTAAAAATGCAGAAGCAGCAACACCATCAGCAGCTAATTCAGAACCAGCATTAAAACCGAACCATCCAAACCATAGTAGAGCAGCACCTAAAGCAACTAATACAGGAGAAAATGGCTTAATAGCTACCTTTTGGTAATCTTTTCTTCTACCTAAAATCATTGCCACAACTAAACCGGCAACACCTGCATTAATATGAACAACAGTACCACCGGCAAAATCCATCTCACCAAAGTTAAGTGTCTCTCCACCACCCCATGCCCAGTGAGTAATAGGTGCATAAACAGCAATAATCCATAATGCAACAAAAACCATAAATGTAGAGAATTTAACACGCTCAATCATAGAACCACTAGCGATAGCAACAGCGATGGCTGCAAATGTTCCTTGAAACGCTACAAATAGAAGTTCAGGAATAGTTCCGCTTAAAGTATCAGAACTAATACCAGATAGTAGGACTTTACCAGTTCCTATCAAATCACCCTCACCAAATGCAATCGAATAACCAACTAAAACCCACACTAAACTACCGACAGCAAAAGCACCCAAGCTCATACTAATTGTATTAACAACATTTTTACTACGTGTAAGACCACCGTAAAATAGCGCAAGCCCAGCTGGTGTCATCAACATAACAAAAGCCGTAGCAACTAACATCCAAGCGGTATCACCACCACTTAACGTATCTTCAGCAAATACCAAACTAGGCAGTGCTAACAGAGCAAGAAAGAATCTCTTCATTTTTATATCCTTATTTATATATGACAAAATTATACTTATAAACTATTCAGAATCAATCAAATAATTGATTAATTTTTAATCATTTACTTTTATTAGAAATATCTACAATATAAATTTTATAAATTTTTATAAATTTTCCAAATATCTTAAGCGTTAATCAGCTACTATAAGTGAATTTTATTTTAAAAGCTAGGTGTGTATATGAGCGATTTGCTAAACAACAATGAGATACAAACTATAAATATTGAAGAGACTCTTCAAAACAGTTACCTTGATTACTCAATGAGTGTGATTGTTGGTCGTGCCCTTCCAGATGTTAGAGATGGACTTAAACCTGTTCACAGACGAATTCTTTATGCTATGGACAAACTAAATCTTTCCCACGGTGCAAAATTTAAAAAATCTGCTCGTATAGTTGGTGACGTAATTGGTCAGTATCACCCTCATGGTGATACGGCAGTTTATGATGCACTGGTTCGTATGGCTCAGGACTTCTCAATGAGAATGCAGCTTGTTGACGGTCAAGGAAACTTCGGTTCAGTTGATGGAGACAGTGCAGCAGCAATGAGGTATACGGAAGCTAGAATGACAAAGTATGCCGGTGAGCTTCTAAAAGATTTAGATAAAAATACAGTAAATATGATAGACAACTATGATGGTACAACTAAAGAGCCGGATGTAATGCCTACTCGTGTTCCAAATCTTCTTATCAATGGCTCTTCAGGTATTGCCGTTGGTATGGCAACAAACATTCCTCCTCATAATCCACAAGAGATTATGCATGGTCTAAAAGCACTTCTTAAAAATCCAGATATAGAACTTGCTGAGATAATGGAACATATAAAAGCACCTGACTTTCCAACCGGCGGTATCATCTTTGGTAAAAAGGGAATTACAGACGCTTATGAGACCGGTCGCGGTCGTATCAAAGTTCGTGCAAAAACCCATATTGAGCAAAAGGCTAAAAAAGAGGTTATTGTTATTGATGAACTTCCTTACCAGGTAAATAAAGCTCGTCTTATTGAAAATGTTGCAAATCTTGTAAGAGACAAGATGATTGAGGGTGTTTCTGAAATCCGTGATGAATCTGACCGTGACGGAATGAGAGTTGTAATTGAACTTAAACGCGATGCGATGAGTGAGATTGTTCTAAATAATCTTTTCAAGCAGACAAGCATGCAGACTACTTTTGGTATTATCATGCTATCGATACTAAATCAAGAGCCTAGAATCTTTGGAATTATAGATATTTTAAAACACTTTATTAATCACCGAAAAACTATTATTATTCGTCGTACGATTTTCGACCTTGAAAAAGCAAAAGCGAGAGCTCACATATTAGAGGGTCTTAAAAAAGCACTCGATATTATTGATAAGATAATTAAAGTTATCAAGGCAAGTAAGAATATAGAAGAGGCAAGAGACAATCTAGTTTCAGAGTTTGACTTCTCGCAAATCCAGGCACAAAACATAGTAGACATGCGTCTTGGTAAATTAACTGGTCTAGAGCGTGAAAAAATAGAGAACGAACTTCTTGAGTTAATGGCACTTATTGAGTATTTGGAGTCCATCTTAAAAAGTGAAGAAGTTTTACATGGTATTATCGATGAAGAGTTTGATGAAGTAATGGAGACTTACGGTTCAAATGAGAGAAAAACTGAAATCGAAGATGACTATGATGACATAGATATTGAAGACTTAATCCCGAATGAGCCAATGGTCGTAACTATTACTCATAGAGGTTATATAAAAAGAGTTCCTCTTGCTCAATATGAAAAACAAAAACGTGGCGGTAAAGGTAAAACAGCAGTTACCACTTATGAAGATGACTTTATAGAGAGATTCTTTACATGTAATACTCACGATACACTTCTGTTTGTAACAGACCGTGGACAACTTCACTGGTTGAAAGTTTATAAAATTCCTGAAGGAAGCAGAATTGCCAAAGGTAAGGCAGTTGTAAATCTTCTTAATCTTGTAGCAGATGAACAGATTCAATCTATTAATCCGACAACAGACTTTAGTGAAGAGAAATCTTTAGTATTCTTCACTAAAAAAGGTGTTGTTAAACGTACAAACCTTAGTGAGTTCTCAAATATTAGAAGCAATGGTGTAAAAGCTATTAATCTAGATGATGATGATTCTATTATTACTGCAAAAATTGCAGACAAAGATATACAATATCTATTTATTATGACTAAACTCTCCCAATGTATCAAATTTGACATTGACAAAACTAGAGACCAAGGTAGAAATACTAGAGGTGTTAGAGGTATCAAATTTAAACATGACCATGACGAAGTAATAGATGCAAATATCATTGTAAATGATGAACAAGAGATTCTTGTAGTTAGTGAAAAAGGTATCGGTAAGAGAACTGATGCCGGTGAGTACAGATTGACTAACCGTGGAGGCTCTGGTGTAATTGCTATGAAGATGACTCCTAAGACAGGTAAGCATGTTGTAGGTTGTCTAATGGTCGATGAGACAATGGATATGATGGCACTTACCAAAGCCGGTAAGATGATAAGGGTGGATATGCAGACAATCTCAAAGTCCAGCAGAAATACATCCGGTGTATATATAGTAAAAGGTGACGAAGTAGCTAATGTATCTCGTTGTCCAAAGCAGATTATTGAAGATGATGATGAAATTCTACTTAAACCAAATGAGTTGGTATAGTAATTGCTTAATTTCTTCATCAAATCATAGTTAAGGGACAAACAATGAAATATTCTATGTTACTGATAGCACTCTTAAGTGTTTCATCACTTATTGGAGCTGAACATATCCATTCTCCTGATACTCAGGCAATGAAACATATTATAGAAAAAACAAATGCTCAACTAGCTCATGCTCATGCTCAAACTGCCGAAGCTAGAGCAGAGACTAGAAAAGCACAAGCTCACCTCGCTAAAGCTAATGCAACTGCAGAACAGATTTTAAAAGAGAATAAGACTATACATATATCTGTTGTTGGACAAGGTGTCGCACCTATGAACACAAGCTCTCCTGCACAAGCTTATGCACTTGCTAAAAGAGCTGCAATTGCAGATGCTTACAGAGCAATCGCAGAGAAGGTAAAAGGTGTTCGTATTGATGGTCAAGACTTAATCAAAAATATGATGGTAAAAAGATCAACAATCCGTACTTCTGTTAAAGCGATGGTAAGAAATGCAAATATTGTTGAAACAACTTTTAAAGAGGGACTATGCGAAGTAGAGATGGAAATGATAATCTCTCACTCAGACTTTGTTCGATAATACTTTTTTTCTCACTAACATTAAATGCAGGTGAATACCTTGTCTCTTACAAATATATTGTAAAAGATGCTATCCTCTATAATGAAACAATGAATATCTCTCACGCTATGAAGGAGTGTTACGGCACTCCGCAAAAAGAGCTTATATTAGAAAATACATCTAATGGAAATCTAAAAAAGCTTATCTCCAAAAACTCCGAAGAGTTTATAGAGTACATACACAAACTTGGGCTTAATGTAGAACATAATGAGATAACATCCAATCTACAAAATAGCTCAACAACAATACTAACTCTAAAGACAACATGTTTCAAAGTCGATTTTAATGATAATTTCGCTAGAATTACCCCATTAAAATAATGGTGTTTAAGCACCAAAACTCTAGGGTCTTTAATGAAAATTGCAATAGTTGAAGATGATATAAATATGAGAAAATCTCTTGAAATCGCCATGGGCGACTACAAAGAGTTTGAAATAAAGACATTTAAAAATGCAAAAGATGCACTAAAAAATATTGATGATAGTTTTGATTTAGTAATTACAGACATAAATATGCCCGGCATGGACGGCATAGAGTTTGTTAAAACCCTAAATGGTAAATTTGAAATTATAATAATGACTGGAAATGCAACTCTTCAAAGAGCAATAGAGTCTATTCATCTTGGTGTAAAAGACTTTTTGCTAAAACCTTTTGATGTAGATACTTTAGTTGCTGCCATTAAAAGAGAGAACAAGGTTCAACAAGCCAAAAAGACTCTTCCAGGAGTTAAGAGTAAAAAAACTTCTAATGGCTTTTTAGGAACCTCCAAGGCTCTAGAATCAATAATAAAAATTGCAGACAAGGCATCTAAAACTGATGCGAGTATTTTACTTTTAGGTGAGAGCGGTGTTGGTAAAGAGGTATTTGCCTCTTACATTCACAACAACTCTCCTAGAGCAAAAAAACCTTTTATAGCTATCAACATGGCGGCTATACCTGAGAACCTCATAGAGAGTGAACTATTTGGCTTTGAGAAAGGTGCTTTTACAGATGCCGGTGAGGCAAAAGCCGGACAGTTTGAGTTGGCTCAGGGCGGAACACTCTTTTTAGATGAAATTGGAGAGATGCCTTATGGTGTTCAAGCAAAACTGCTTCGTGCCCTTCAAGAAAAAGAGGTAAGAAGACTAGGTTCGTCAAAAGCAATAAAGATTGATATTAGAGTAGTATCTGCTACAAATGCGAACTTAACTAATAAAATAAAAGATGGAGAATTTAGAGAAGATTTATACTACCGTTTAAACACTATTCCTCTAAATATTCCACCTCTTAAAGATAGAAAAGATGAAATCTTGCAAATTGCAGATGCAATGGCAGAACTAAATTGTAAAAAGTATGAGTTTGAGCTAAAAACCTTTGCTCCAGATGCCAAAGAACAACTCCTAGCATACAACTGGCCGGGAAATATTAGAGAACTTATCTCTGTAGTTGAGAGAGCTGTTATATTAAGCGAGAATTCTGAGATAACAGCAGATGAACTCTTTTTACAAAATAGATTTAACTAAGGAATAGAATGAAAAAATATAATGTAGCAGTAGTCGGTGCAAATGGTGCCGTTGGTGAAGAGATATTAACAATTTTACAAGAGATAAACTTTCCGCTAAATAAACTAATTCCACTGGCAAGCTCTAGAAGTGCCGGAAACAGTGTAGAGTTTAATGGCAGTGAGATAGTAATACAAGAGCTAACAGATGATATCTTTGAAAAAGAAGATATAGAGATAGCTCTATTTAGTGCAGGTGGAAGCGTTAGTGCAAAATTTGCTCCCGCTGCCGTTAAAGCCGGGGCAGTTGTTATTGACAATACATCCCATTTCAGAATGGATGATGAAATCCCTTTAGTTGTTCCTGAAGTAAACCCTGAAGATATCGCAAAATGGAAAAAGTCTGGAATCATTGCAAACCCAAACTGTTCAACTATTCAGATGGTTCAAGTCCTTAAGCCTCTTGATGAGGCTTATGACCTGCTAAGAGTTGACGTAAGTACATACCAAGCAACTTCTGGTGCCGGTAAAACAGCAATGGAAGAGTTAGTTACTCAAATGCAAGATTTTTTTGCTTTTAAATTAAGTGATAGCGAGCATAAGGCTTTCAACCAGCAGATAGCTCTTAATGTAATCCCTCAAATAGATGTTTTCATGGAAAATGGATACACAAAAGAGGAGATGAAAATGGTGCAAGAGACTACAAAAATCATGCAAAAAGATATTCCTCTTAGTGCTACCTGTGTTCGTGTACCGACTCTTCGTGGTCATGCAGAGGCACTCACTCTCACTTTTAAAAGTGAAGTTGAAGCAGAACAAGCCAGAACTGTTCTAAGTAAGGCTCCAAATCTTGTGATTCTTGATAAACCTGAAGAAGCCCTCTACCCTATGCCTGCAACTTGTGTAGAGATGAATGAGACCTTTGTCGGTAGAATACGAAATGACAACTACTCTAAAAACATGCTTCATCTTTTTGTAGTTGCTGATAACCTGAGAGTCGGTGCGGCTACAAATGCTGTAAGAATCGCACAAAAATGGGTTGAGATGAGAGAGGAAGACTAAGATGTTAGAAAGAATATTTGAAAACAGTTTATGGGGCTCAAGATTTATAGTTATTCTGGCTGTTGTATTTGGTCTTATTGGTGCAATAATTTTATTTGCCGTGGCTAGTATTGATATTTTCGCTACTGCAAAATACGTCATAACAACTTACTTAACCGGTGCTCATCCGGAACATTTTCATCAAGATGTTGTTGGTGGTATTATCGGTGCAGTTGATCTATACCTTATCGGTGTTGTAATGTTACTTTTCTCGTTTGGTCTGTATGAGCTTTTCATATCAGAAATAGATGTAGCTAAAGATGAAGCCGGAGAGGAAAATAAACTCCTAGCCATACATTCCCTAGACCAACTTAAAGATAAAATATCTAAGGTAATCGTAATGGTACTTGTTGTTGGATTTTTTCAAAAAGTTGGACATACACAATACAGTGGTGCCTTAGATATGCTATACTTCGCAATATCAATTACTGCCGTGGCAGTTGGACTTTTCTTCCTGGGAAAAGTTGGAAAAAGTCATTAATTAATCTGTAAAAGTCAAAAGAAAATAAAACTTAGTAAAAGGTATTAGATGAGTAAAATATTTGTAGATGCATGTTTTGGAAAAGAGACTCCATACACTCCTGTTTGGATGATGAGACAAGCTGGTAGATATCTTCCAGAATACATGGAAGTAAGAGCACAGGCAGGAAACTTTTTAAACCTCTGCCATGACCCTAAAAAAGCTTGTGAAGTAACACTTCAGCCGGTAGATATAATTGGTGTTGATGCGGCTATATTATTTAGTGATATATTAGTTATTCCTGATGAGATGGGTATGGACTTGGAGTTTATCAAAGGTTTTGGACCAAAGTTCAATGACCCTATAGCTTCTGAAGCTGACCTAGATAGACTAATAGGCGGTGATGAAGCCGCTTCTAAACTAACTTATGTGTTTGATACGATTAAACTTATAAAAGAACAATTAGCAGATGATAAAGCTCTTATTGGCTTTACAGGTGCTCCATGGACCTTAGCAACATATATGATTGAGGGAGAGGGTACAAAGACTTACAATATCTGTAAAAAAATGATGTACTCAAATCCTAAGCTTCTACATAAAATCTTAGCAAAAGTCACAGAAGTTGTAAAACTCTACATGGAGAAGCAGATTGAAGCGGGTATTGACGTAGTGCAAATCTTTGACTCATGGGCAGCTGCAATTGAACCGGGTAAATATGATGAGTTCTCTTGGAAATACATGGTTGAGATAGCTGATTATTTAAAAGGAAAATACCCGAACATTCCTATAATCATGTTCCCTAAAGGCATCCCTGCATTTTTAGATAAGGTTTACGGAAACTTTGAGGTATTCGGTGTAGATTGGTCAACTCCAATGGCACTAGCAAAAGAGAAGCTTGGTGACAAATATGTACTTCAAGGAAATATGGAGCCTTGCAGACTCTACTCTAAAGAGGCAACTACAGAGTGTGTAGAGGCTATACAAAAAACAATGGGTACTTCAAGACATATCTTCAATCTTGGTCACGGGATACTTCCTGATGTTCCTGTAGAGAATGCAAAACACTTTATAGCTGAGTGCCATAGAGTTAGCAAAAAATAAGTGAAGACAATTTTCGGTCCAATAAACTCAAGAAGATTTGGTTCTTCTTTGGGTATAGACCTCTCCCCTGCTCTTAAACAGTGTAACTTTGATTGTCTCTATTGTGAACTTGCCCCAAGCGCTACAACCGACACACAACAACATACGGTAGAAATATCAACAATTATAGATGAACTAAAATCTCACTTAAATGATAATATAGACGTGATTACACTTACGGCAAACGGAGAGCCAACGCTCTATCCTCACCTAGATGAACTGATAGATGAAATAGATAAAATAAAAAAATCTACTCAAACTTTAATACTTACAAACAGTGCCGCTTTAGTAAATAACAAGCTCTTCAACTCACTTCTAAAACTTGACCAAGTAAAACTATCTCTGGATGCTGTAAGCGAAGATATCTTTAAAAAAATAGACAGACCGCATGCAAGTATTGAGATAAAAAAAGTAGTTCAAAAAGTGATTGATTTCAGCAATATCTACAAAGGCAAACTTTTTATAGAGATACTTTTTGTATATGGACTCAATAATACACAACAGGAGATACAAAAGCTTAATGAAGTTCTTCTAAAATTAGATGCCACGAGAGTTGATTTAAGCACTATAGACAGACCACCGGCTTACCCGGTAAGCGGAATTAGCTATAAAGAGTTGCACAGTGCTTCACTGCTATTTGACAGCTCTTTGCCTATTCATATAGCTTCAAGAATTCATGCAGAACCAAACAACTCCACTTACTCTAATGAAGATATACTCAACACTCTAGATAAAAGACCGCTGACAATGGAAGATATAAATTTACTCTTCGATGAAGAGAGTAAAGTAAGACTCAATACACTAATGAAAGAGTCCAAAATAACGAAAAAAAGAGCTGGAAATTTAGAGTTTTTTATTTTACATGCCAATGAAAAAAGAAAACGTACAAAGTAGCTTAAAAAACCTTGACATTTGAGAAGCCATAAAGTATAATTTCGCCTCTATACAATCCGGATTAGCTCAGCGGTAGAGTAGGTGACTGTTAATCACTTGGTCACTGGTTCGAATCCAGTATCCGGAGCCACTTATTATAAGCGTTTCCAGCCGTTTTAAGCTTTCAACAAAAAATTCAGTTCCAACCAGTTTCCAACTGCAAAAGTTTCCAAAAAAATATTTTCTAAATTTCACTTCATGTAAAAATAGGTAACAAAGTCTTCCCAATGCCTCCTTCATACCGTATATAGTAATCCCATTATCTTATTTGTAAGGCAAGAACTTAAGTGCTTAGATATATACTTTAACCAACAACTTTATCAAGGTATTTGTTTGTAGCATCAAAGAAAGTATTTTGCTCACTAAGTATATTATGTATTTGACTATCTCCCGATAATAATTTAGTTGCTTTTTTAACAAATTCTATAATGCCCCTAAAAATCAAGACAGCTTAGTAGCTTGATTTATTTCCACCTCTAGCTGTTACACTATCCCACATTTTTGATAAATTCAAGGTACAGGTTCATAGGTTTTTGATAACCAATAGCTGA
>Ga0316207_10000424_pt1 | contig 71540 bp, 69 predicted proteins | sample 6weekpyrite_MG_FD_204943 | JGI IMG/M metagenome (GOLD analysis project Ga0316207, IMG submission 204943) | Microbial mat bacterial communities from mineral coupon in-situ incubated in ocean water Damariscotta River, Maine, United States -... | ecosystem: Environmental > Aquatic > Marine >... | reverse complement strand
AACAGCGTTATTCGCAAAACCATAAAAAAACGAAAACGGTTTCCAACCGATGACTCGGCTAAAAAAGTGATTTATCTAGCGACTCAACAAGCGGCAAAAAAATGGACCATGCCCATTAGAAACGGGAAGCCAGCCTTGAATCGGTTTATGATTGAATTTGAAGCACGTTTAACTGACTATATTTAACCATGACAGTTACACAGAATTGTTTACATCGTCTTTTGTACATCCTCCTCTATCCATCTCTATGGTAAATAAAGCAGGTGCGAGCATATCCGCCTTATCGTTAAAGACGAGACTTTCCAATCTATTCCAGCTTCCATCATCAAAATAGATTGATTTGGTCATATCAAGATCAATAATATCATTACCCATTCTTGTTACAGGGTTAAATAGAGAGTAATCCTTGCATCCCCCTGATAGTGGGTAATACTCACCTGAATCCTTGAGTATATTATCCAGTAGCTCTCTGGCATTACCCGAGATAATCAGATCTGTATCATTCCATTGTGTAATGTCAGGAAGAATGGTCGAACCTGAATCACTCGGTAAGAATTCTGCTGCTGGTGCTTTCCACTTGAATTCCAGCTTTTGTCCAAATCCATCAATATCAAAATCTTCCATCTTCTCATAGACATCAAGATCATCAATTGTGAAGAACATATAATCATCAATATTAGTGCTTATTCTGTAGATGCTAATTCCTAGTGCGGTGATGCTTTCTGATTTTGAGCCATACCGAATTCTGCGCCCAGTTCCGGTGTAATATTCAGACCTATCAGGTCGTTCTTTTCGATAGCATTCTTTACTGCTTCATTACAGAAGAGACTGATATATGTATCAAAAGCAGTCCTGAACATAGCGAATTGCTTCACTTTATCTTCATGGAAGGCTATATTTTCTACATCATCCCATTCATTTTTGATGGATAGTGCTTCATCAAGACCATCAACATCTTCTGCAATACTCATGGGATTAAATATATATCCTTTGCCATTCTCATAAGTAACAGGGAAAAATTCCCCATCTTTGGCTATTATTTTACCAATTGCCTTATATGCCTTCTCACTGAGGAAGAGTTTCCCATGGAATACCTGTAGATCAGGTGCATCTGTACCAGTTAGCCCATTACAGTCATCTGAGAAGTCTATATTGAGGATTTTGGAGATTATTCCCTCAAAAGATTTTGGTATATTGTGGAAATCAAATCTGTCACGAGGATCATCACCGCATAGGTCTTTCATCTGCTTTTCATCAAAGCCGATGAAAGCAAAATTATCAAGGTCAGGGTAGAGTGTATATAAAGCCATTATTATCTTATTACCTATGAGTAGATATGATCGGGGATAGATCCACTCTGTAGGCGGAAGCGTATATTTTCAAGTTTTTTAACCAGATCTTCCAGATTATTAATCTTAGCTGGTGAAATCTGTCCATCCATCCATCTGTAATATGCATTTGTATGTATATTTCTGTGTGGTACAGCATTACTCAGGAAATTGGGCATAAATGGCTTATCGTCCTTAAAGGCTGGTAGCCAGCATCCATTATGATGATCATCTACTCGTACTTTACACCATGCAAGCACTGCTCTCATTTGCCCTGCAAGCCTATGTTGTCCTGATACTATGGCATGAGCCTCACAACGTCTGGATGGTCTTGCATATCCTGCTCTTGTGAGCTGTAATGCCATTCTACCTGAGTAATGACGTTCTGTTTCAAGGGCTTCTTTATCCATTTTTACGCCCTTACGCCTGAAACGAGCCAGCTTTTTATCTTCTATACCGCTTTGTATTTGGGCTGCTGTACCTACACGGTTCAGGGCTGCCAGAGAGGGTTTATCGAGCTGTGCGAAGCGGTCTATTTCTAAATCGAGCATATTCTTGTCGATATGCTTAGTCTGAGTTAATGGTACTGGCATACAATTGTCCTTATTGTAGATGATTAAATGGTGTCTATTATCGCAGAAATTGATGAATTGGACGACCTATTACAGGCTGCTGGGTTGTGAGCAGGTTCTCATTTAGTAATTACTGCAATCCATATTCTTCTTTGTATTCTGATTCACTTTCGAGTAAGTCGATGATGCATTTTTCAATATGCTGACTTATGGAACTCATTTGTTTTTGTTGTACGTCACTGGCTGTAGGTTTTAATGGAAATGCTCCCACACTAGGCATAAGATTTGTATCTCTGTAACCCTTGTCAGGATTTCGTACATAGAGTTCGTTAATTTTTTCACATCCGGGGTAGAGAACATAGCTTCCTCTAGTGCCAAGAACTGCATCCCTGTATGTGTGCATTTTATGAATATCTTCGCGTTTGAATGATGATGCAATTGCATCATCATTTTTTAATTCAGATTTCCATTTAGATAAATCCAGACGATATTTTGCATCAAAATGCAGCCAATGTGTAAGTCCATCCATTTCAATTGAAATACTGATATCAGGGTTAAAAACTCCAGAATAGGAATCAGCCCATAATGTCGTTTTTTCATCAACGGGATGAAAATCCTTATTATAAAAAAGAGATAAGGTTACTTCTTTGCCATTATGAAGAAAGGTAAATAATATAGGCTTGTCATTTCGACTAATAAGATCCTTCATGAATTTCTTATCCTTATTGGCAAAGGATAATTCCGGATTACCAGTTGATTTGGTTAAATCACATAGCACTTCATGCATCATCAGATAGCACCACATTTCATAAAGATGAAATACCGGTTTTATATCTCCACCAATGGATAATAATGTGTTCTCGCTTTCAAGCTTGATACTTAACCCGAATACAAGATAGAACATCATATATTCTCGATATCCTTTACGATTCGCCATTACCATAGAGCTTGGGAATTCTTCACTTATTCCTATTTCAGACCAGAACGGATTAAACAGAATGGAATCCAGTTCTTCACTCCATGTTTGCATTACCGCTTTAGATGAAGCGTATTTTTTAGGCATTCTGACTTTGAGCTGATTTAAACGTGAGCATAATAGTTGTAGTGATGTTTTTACAAAACGGTTATCTTTGGTATCAACCGATATTTTTATTTTTCTGTCAGGAAGGTTAAGTGGTGTATAGCCAGAGAAATTCTCTTTAAGTACTCCGCCATGCATAAAGTCATAATCCATAGCAGACTGAGCCAATGTCGCCCAATCAGGATTAGTGACGAACGCGGCATCTTCTTTTACTGTTAAAGAAGTTGTCTTTGTTGAGGGGTTATTAATAATCTCACGGACATAAGTTGATAAACGCCCATTTCTGAATAAACGTCGAAAGGCCATTAATTCAGCCATTGGCGAAATTTCTGTTTCCGAGGTAACACCGAATGTTGTTTCTGTGGCTGTATCAAAACGAATCAATAATTCAGCATTATATTCTGAGATCTGATGAAGTAGCTCTTGGAACTCTTCGTAATAATCAAGTTTCTGAGTTAGAATCTCAATGGGTATATCTATTTTTATTCCAGCATTAATTTCCAGATCAAGATAGGATGTACCTGCGCGATTTTCAAAATTAAGGCGACCAGTTACTCTATATCTGTCTCCATTAATCTCTACACATGAATCAGGCCCGTTAAATCGGACAATATCTTTTAATGCAGCATTTGAGAAAGGATATAGTTGGTTTGTTTCGCATCCTTTAAGGAATGCTTCTTTTGTTAGAGGAAGTTCTATTGCAAACTCATATTCTGTATTATCTCGAAGCTGTATCTTCTGAAAAACATCTGCGTCTTTATCATAGGCAAGAAGAGGAACGCCACGTCGATCTCCATCATCAGCTATTCCACGAATGGAATCACCCTCCAAATCAATCATCAAATCATCATTAAATGCCCTGAAGCCGTTAGGGTAAATACTGAACTTGACTTCCGAATCACTAATTGTCAGTTTTTTAATGTTTCTCATATCGGTTATGTTTCATATTTTATATGTTTCATATTTCATATGAATTATATTGTAGAGAAATAATTGGCAAATCCTGTACTCATAACTTCCTTTCTCATTTGTTCTAATTTTTGTTGAGAGTCATTTAACTCTTCTTTTTCAAATAAAGATTTTAGATTATTAAATATCGGGATTAGGGTATCTCTATTTCCATGTATCTTGGGGAGTATTTTTTGTACAGTAACACGATCCAGTGTAGAGGCTTTACCCTTATAAGATTCATGAGCTGTGAAGCTGTCATTAACTTTCTCACAAACAGAGATATATCTCCTGACCTCGTTAGTTGTCCTTGGCCCGAATTTAAATTTACCCAAAGCAGCGTATAACTCGTCGAGATATTCATCATAATCAGAGCTTAGTTCGAATTCTGAATTGTCTGTCATAAAGCTAGATAGCTTTTCAGTCGAGCAATCCAGAACATCAGTTTCTCCAATTGAGAAATCCAGTCCTACATCCGAAGGTTTAGGAGGAGCATATTGAATAACAAAAGAGCGATCCAATACTTTTGGAGAGAACATATATGTAGTCTCATCCATATTGACTGTACCGATAAAGAAAATATTATCTGTTAAATATAGTCCTTTATTTTCTATTGCATTCAGAATATATGTTGTTTGAATAGGGTCTGTTACACCTGATTTATAAAGCAGGTGTAATTCCTCAAGCCCAAGAACCGGTTCAGGGTTATCCTCATTAGATGTTTCCATTACGGACAAGAATTTCGAGAAATACATTTCTACATGAGAGAGATTCATTTCATCAAGTATGACAAAAAACGGAATTTCGGAATATGCCGGATAATTTGCCTTTAACAATGTATCAATCAGCTTCGTTGAAACATAGTTTTCACCTGAACGACCAAAAGGATTTTTATATCCTAAAAGATGTCTTCCATCTGTCCAGCCAGCTTCAACAGGAAAAAATGCATGGTTAAAATATGGTTCTGCTGAAACAGGATTGATCTTCATTGCCAGATCACGGATTGTTTTGGTTTTTCCTGTTCCTGTAGTACCTGCCAGAATTACAAAAGGTTTAGAAGCTAGTGCAGAAACCAGAACTGAGCTGGTTTGTGTATCCTGATCTGTAAGGTCTGTTGTAGGTGGTTCTTCCTTTTTAACTTCTTCACCTTCTAACCATTGCTTAAACTGTTCTTTGGATATACCGAGAACATCATGGAAACCATAAAAATAACATTGCTCGTAGAAATTCCTTGAGAAGTAGTCCTGATCACTAGGCTCACTCCAGCCGGTTTTAACTAATTTGTAGCCAATTACCTTTTTAACTAATGCCCCGATTTCCAATAAGAAGAGGGGAGATACATCGTAATAGGTTTCATCTGCACCCCTTTCTAATGGACACATGCCTTGAGTGTTCATTGAATAGACTAAATTGGTATATACCTTATTATCAAGTTCATCTCTTTTTAAGCAGCCTCTCATTTCAGAGAGTTTTGACTTAATAAAGATGTCAATTAATGTTTTGTGAGAATAAATTATGGATATAAATACAAGAGCATCAACAGCTTCAGAACCTAATCTTTTGACTTCATCCCATACTTCAGGGAATTCGTTTGTTGCATCATCATATGAAAGCATTCCTTTAACTTGAGAGTCGGCAAGATTAATGCCGTCATATACGCCATTTATATTTGCTAAGATTTCACCTCTTGAGTGATTCTTTATTACTTCCGATACTTTGAAATACCCGTTCTTTGTGAGTGAAACTGTTAACGCATCTAACCCTTTTGCCATTATTTTTTCCTTGCTAACAAAATTAATTCTTTAACATCTCTCGTTCGGTCGTTTGCTCGTCCCATGGTCATATGCTGATGATCCATGTCCTCAACCCAAATTTCATAATTTGAGTTTAATGTCTTATTTGAAATATCGAGAAGCCTATCGAGTGTAATCATAGCAGTGTCGCTATAGCTAAGAGCCAGATTTGCTCCGGCAGATTTAACACCATTGAATAATTCCTCAAAAGCACCTTCGACTTGAGTTCTGATGCAGAAGGGAGATTGATGGCGTTCCTCTCTATATCTTCCTTTAACCATGCTTCCACCCTTTATCTGAATATCGGGGTAGTCATATAAACATAGAGTTTCCATTGCATGGTAGAAACGACTGTAATGTACAAAAGCATATGGGGGATCAGCATATACAGTTCCGCCATCAAGTTTGTTCAGACAGCTTTTATAATCTTCTGTACTTGCTGTATGACCCTGATCTTCTACATTGTCACTAGCCCAATCCTGCATTTGATTAAATTTTCTTACAAACAGATCCTGTAATCTTTTCTGTCGATATATATTTATATCTTCCATGGAGGATTTTGTTTTTGCATCTCTATATTGAGCAAAATGTCCTGTTCCCTGACTACTATATGTCATTGCATGTAATAATATAGCCATTGAGAACGAATATTCAGCATCACCCCACTCAGCTCTTTTAACTCTCTTATCTATGGATTGTTTGATTGCATCTATCCATAGACATTGTTCGGCAGACCACCATGTTCCTGAATAATTCTTTAGGAAGAGGTGATAGTGATTACGGAAATTCTCATTTATTAATTTTCTATTATTATTTTCTATTTTGTTGAATTGTTTAAGCGTAGTAAATCCTGAATATTCCAGATTATCAGGTATATTTACCCTTGCTTTTTTATAATTTATTGTAGCGTCGAGAATTAATTCTTCTACATCTATATTCTGTATAGGCTTTAGATATACAGATGATATTATTGCAGAATAATTCTGTATATCATTTGAGTGTATGGGATATGTTTTACCTAATGCACCTGACAGACTACATGCACCTGCAAATAAGTCACATACAACGCCCCCGTCATATACAGATTCTATAGATTCGGATACAAAGTTTATAATCTTTGCTTTTGACCCCATATATTTTATGAGTTGGGGATATTCTCTTATTTCTAATTCATTACTCGATAGACCAATATCAATGGCTACTGATGTGGACATATTTTAAACCCCTAACTAGCTTTTGTTTTTAATATCGGTTCAAATGCCGAGTTTCTCTCGGACTCAATCCACTTACTTATTTCTTCTGACTTGAATCTCCATGAAGCACCTACTTTAAATGCTGGAATCTTACCAGCAGCAGCCATTCTGTAGATAGTTCTGTCATTAACTTTGAGGTAGTTGGCTACCTCTCTTACAGTCATTATCTGGTCTGTCATGAGGTTTCTCGCTCAATTTGGTATATGACTAAATTGTCGAAATAGTACAATGCTGTACATAATCGGTCAATTAAAACAGTTATAAGTACCTGATTATTTTGAAATATGTTCTGTAACGCTTGGATATATGAGACGGTGCGGGTTCGATTCCCGATCCTACACATCTATTTGGGTGTAGTCTTGAATGCTGTGCCTAGGGCAGGTAGAATTTCCATGCCGAGGTGATTTGGTCACGAGTGACTAGTCACTTTGGGGGCATTACGCGAATAATGTACGAATCAAATGACGTATGTTATTGAATCTATTGGAAATTCTGTATCCGGCCCTGGGCACCATTTATAAGTTTATCGTTATCAGTAAGTTAATCAAAAAACACATGTAATAAGTTGCTCATTAAGTTTTTCCCGTAATTGAAATCATTATATAAATATGGTGAAGCATCTTTGTTTGTTCTTGTCTGGTCAAATATTAATAATAATTTATAACTAATCTATTAGAATGATATGTGTGTTAGGTCACTCGTTCAATTTTCAAAGTTGAAGATTTAAAAGATATAAAATTTATATTTGGAAATAAAAAATTAACCAGTGGGTCATTATATGGCACAGAAATACTTATATGATAGTGGTATAAAATAATCGGACTTATCCAAGTATGGCTATGTTTCAAACCATGGTGATGTTGTTATTTTAATAGCAAAAGGTTCTTATGATGCAGGTGCTTTCAAACGTGGCGTTCTTAAAAATGAGCATTTATCTAAAGCGTTACGAGTCATGGCTGAATTCCCTGTAGTGACTCATCCATGGGTTGCTAAGAAAAATATGCCCATTGAGATCCGTAATCATTTAAGCCATGCATTGCTGAATATAAACAATGTGGAGGTATTTAAAGGTTTAAAACGTACTGGCTTTTGTTATTTTTAGGAATGTATGTGGGTCACTTTTATTTACAGTTTCTCGGATCGCAAAAAGTACCGTTCGTTCCTGCGTTACTTTTTTTGTCCGGTGATGCGAGACGTTACTCGTTTCAATAAAATGATTAGTGTGTTGTTAATGATGAACGGGTCCATGTTTATTTATAAAACATTGTAATTAAATTTAGCTATAAAGCGCCGGCCTAATATAAAGACTATTGGAATAAGAAGCCAACTTATATTTAATGAGCCGCTTCCAACATAAATATAATCCGTTTCTACTGAGTGTGTTGTGTCAGTAAATTTTGCATCGTAATAACTGTCTTCTAATGGCAGTGCGTTGATTGCATAGTTATCATAGGGGCCATAGCTAATTAACCACTGGTTATAAACAGCATCGTAAAGTTCGATGCGTACATCATAATATCCTGCGGGGTAACCTTCGGTCAATTCGGTCTCTATTACGAAACTATCTTGAGCGCTATCACTGTAAATATAATAAGCATCGCTGCTGGCATAATAGTTCCATGGGCCGCCTTCATAACTTAAATATAATTTTGCATATACGAGGGTGCTGCTATAAATAGTATCCGCATCAATAGTGATGCTGAAGTGATGATAAAAACCATCGTAATCAAAATCATTAATTAATCTGCTGCTGACATTGTAAATGCTAAAGTCATTAGCGGTTTTGTAATTTATGGCGCTTTGTCGTTTTTCAATGTTTGCCGATTCTTTTCGAAAACCGCTGATGACTAAAGGGGCTGAACTTGTGGTAGCAGTAGCATTAAGTTTTTCAGTATTATCTGTTGTAGAATTAATTTTATAACTAATGGATTTTTGGATTGTGTTAGTGATGATTTTATTGGAAATATTATCGGTGTTAGCAAAGCTGTTTATTGAAATAGCATATAAACCAATAAGTGAAATAATTGATTTTTTATAATACGACATTGAAACTCTCCACTTATTCAACTGTGTTAAATATGTTTAAATGATGGGTATATTTAAACATGCCTAAGCTGAACCTAAGCTGAACGTAAAAGAGTTAATTGCTAGCGTCTATTGTACTAGCTAGTGCAATACAAAATATTAAAATTTAAGCTGTACTTCAGCACCGCCTAAATGGCTTTTTGAGATATTAAATTTTCCCTGATAAGCGTCAACAATATTACATACAATTGAAAGCCCAATGCCATGTCCGGCCACGTTTTGATCGGCACGCATACCACGAAGTAATAACTGTTCAACTTGCGCTACTGCAATGCCGGGGCCATCATCAAGTATGCGTAGTTGAAGTTGATTATTGTGATGCTCGGCGATAATTTCAATTTTATGCTCGGCCCATTTATAGGCATTGTCTAACAGATTGCCCAGTAGCTCCATTAAGTCGCCTTCATCGCCTTTAAACGTAAAGGTTTTATCAACTAAAATATTTACTTGTATATTTTTGTCGCGATACACTTTGTCTAAAGAGTCAATAATTCTGTTGAGTATTAATAATAAATTAACTTCGCCGGCGCTGCTGGAGTTGCCCGCGGTGGCAGCACGTTGCAGTTGGTATTCAACAATGTTATTCATGCGGTTAATTTGTTCGTGCATTGCCGTTTCAGTTGCTTTTTTGTTGATATCGGATAAACCGTTTTGTATAACGGCTAAAGGTGTTTTTAAGCTGTGGGCTAAGTCGCCCAGTGCATTTCGGTAACGAAGTTTTTGTTCGCGCTCCTGTTTTAGTAGCAGGTTAATGTTGCGTGTGAGTTGTGAAATTTCTGCCGGGTAAACTTGCTCTATTTGTTGCTGTTTACCGGTTTCAATTTTATTTAATTCAGTTCCCACACGACGTAGAGGTGATAGTCCCCAACGTAAAATAGCGGCTTGGGTAATCAGCAGTAACAGCGCCATTGCAAGTAACCAGCCCCATAATGTGGTGCGATATTGTTCTAATTGCTTATTAAAGGAAACAAGATCCGTGGCAATATTAAAAGTTAATGCAATGTCTCGGCTTGCGGTTATCCAGTTAATACCATAGGCGAAGGTGTAGAATTCCTGTTGCTGAACCTGCCTTTTTTTGAACTGTTTTTTGCCACTGTTAAGCACTTCAGCGGCGGGTAGTTGTGTGCCTAAAACGGAAGATGACTGCCACAGGGTTTTTCCCGATGCATCTGTAATATAGGCATACACGCCCGAGCTGGGTAATCCCAATAAAGCATCGAGTTCGTTGCTGGGCATATAAATAATAGCGCTTTCTGAAACATCAGCAGCGCCGAGCAAAGCGTATAATTGACTGGTAAGCTTGTCGCGTAGTGCGCTTTCGCTGCTCTCTACAAACGCTCGATTAAGGGCAGCGGCGGTGAGGGTAATGAATATTATCAATACCAAACTGGCACTTAAATTAATGCGTAAATTGAGTGACATATTTATGTTTTGTTGCCGGTGTTTTTTTGACCATCGCACAGCGTAAAGCGGTAGCCCCGGTTACGCAGGGTTTCGATGGGTTTGAGTTTGCCATGCGGGTCGAGCTTTTTTCGCAGGCGGCCAATGAGCACTTCAATAACATTACTGTCGCGGTCATCATCATGGGGGTAGAGGTAATCGGCAAGGCGCGTTTTGGATATGGCTTCTTGATTATGGCGCATTAAATATTCAAGTAGGCGATATTCAAAAGCCGTAATTTCGATGATGGCACCGTGCAGCATGACCTGCTGGGTGTCCGGCTTTAAAGTCATGCCCGCGCAACTTAGCTCGTTGGTTGGTGCTCCACCGGCGCGGCGAAGCAGAGCTTTTAAGCGTGCGAGTAATTCTTCCATCTGAAAAGGTTTCACCAGATAATCATCGGCACCGGCCTCTAATCCCTCCACCTTTTCTTGCCAGCGGCTGCGGGCAGTTAAAATTAAAACCGGCAGGCTTAAGCCTTGTTGGCGTATTTTTTGAATGATGTCTATGCCGCTTAGGCCGGGTAATCCAATATCAATAATGGCTGCATCGATGGGGTATTCAGAAGCAAAAAAATAGCCTTCATTGCCATCGCTGCTAGTGTCAACAATATAGCCTTCAGACTCTAGTCGAGCTTTAATGCTGGCCTGCAGCGCCAATTCGTCTTCAATAATTAAAATACGCATTTTAAATTCAGCGTGTGACCTTTCCGCTTTTAGCATCAACTAAAATAATACGCACATCACCATTGGGGCTGAGAATTTTAACCTGAAACTGTTTAGCATTTTGGCTAACGGCTAATACGCGGCCGGGACTGCTTTGTTGTGCGATGTTAATTGCCTGCTGCTTATTAATTGCCATAGCCGGGTTAGTAAATAAAAGCAGAAGTGTGGGTAGCAGCGCGTAGAAAAATAGTTTCATAGGATTATGCTAATAGTTAATGCACCGCTAGTTTACACCTCTGCTTAGATGGCTTCCACAGTTAGTGGGTCCGCTCTGGTAGTGGCAGGCTTGGTTTACTGCTTTAATGGCGGAGTATAATTCCAATGTTTGGGCTTGGTAACCCAAATATTAGATTCAAGTTATGTAGATTGAATCGGTGAGGAGGTGAGTAAACAACAGCTGGAGGCTCTGCATAAACACTATGGCTTCGACTGTACGCATATTGTACAGGATGGCGTGGTTGATAACGATGTACGCGATTATGGGAGTATTTGCTACGATGCTTAATGCGTTTGGTAATATGTTTAGGTTGTGGGGCGTTTTGAGCACGTTGATTGTGGTGTTTATTGTCGTTGTAATTATTAGCTGCCGACACGGTAGGCATTGCTATTAGCGTAAAGGAAAGTACGCTCATAATAAGAGCTTGAATATTGGGTTTTTTAACGATATTCATGTTTATTCTCCGGTTTAATTTGCCAGAATAACCTGGGTTTAAATGACAGAACGAATTCTGATGATTTAAAGTTAACACGGGTTAAATGAATGAAAGCTGAACAGGGAATAATGTTTCATTTTGACGTGTTTTCATGGCAAGCTTAACGGGCTAGTGGGTACTTAAATGATTATAAAAAACAGGAGAGTGATATGGATATAGAAAATAAAAATAATCGCCTGGGTTTATCTCTTTCCGGCGGTGGGTTTCGTGCTTCGTTTTACCATATTGGCGTGCTTGCTAAAATGGCTGAGTTGGGGATTTTAAAACATGTTGAAGTGATCTCAACCGTATCCGGAGGCTCAATTGTCGGTGCGGCTTATTATCTTCTTTTAAAAGATTTGCTCGAATCTAAACCTGACGTTTCAACTAAAAACGAAAACGCGATACAAGATAGTGATTATATAGCCATTGTAGAAAAACTGGAAAAGCACTTTCTTAGTGCGGTGCAAAAAAATCTTCGGATGCGAACGTTCTATAAAACCTTTAAAAATATAAAAATGTTATTGCCCAATTATTCACGTTCAGATGTGATTGGGGAATTATACGATTCAGAAATTTATGCCGGGTTACTTGATGTTGGTGGTAGGCCCATCGGTATGCGTGACCTACTAATTAATCCCAAAGGTTTAGAAAAAGGTATGTTTAAGCCGATGCATGTAAGTGTTGGCAATAAAACACGCATTCACAAAGTGCCGGTTTTAGTGCTCAATGCAACCAGTTTAAACTCGGGACATAATTGGTGCTTCACTGCAAGTTGGATGGGGGAGATGCCGCCGCGTAATGAGTTTTTCCGCGATATGGATAAAAAAGATCGTTATCGCCGGGTGTTTTATGACGAAATCAAAACCCGCAAAGAAAAAGATTTTAAACTCGGTAAAGCGGTTGCGGCATCGGCGGGAGTGCCCGGTTTATTTCCACCGCTTGCGGTATCCGACCTTTATCTTGATAGACGAGTTCAGCTGGTTGATGGCGGGGTGTTTGATAATCAGGGTATAACGGGTTTGCTCGATCACGACCTCAGTCAACATTGCACGGATTTTATTGTGAGTGATGCATCGGGGCAAAGTGAAGCGACGAATAACCCGCAAACCGGCACCATTAATGTCGTTGTTAACAGTAGTTCAATTTCCATGGGGCGGGTGCGAGAAGAGCTGGTCAATAACACCGAAAAAAACCATCCAGAACATATTGCGTATATGCATTTAACCCGTGGGATATTTGCCAAAGATATCGAATTTAATCAACAGTCAATAAAAAATCAGGCTGGTAGTAAAATGAAAAATGACATTGTATCTTCATATGAAGATTTTGGTGTGGATGAAGACATGCAGCGTGTTATGTCAAAAATACGCACTGATTTAGACTCATTTACCGATATAGAAGCCGGGTGTTTGCAGGCTGATGGTTATCAAATGTCGGAAAGTCGATTGGTGGGTTTACCGAGTATTTATCAATCATCTGAAAAAGCCAAAGGTAATTGGAAATTTTCCGCGTTTATTAAAAAAATATCAATAAAAGATGAGTTGATTCATAAACACCTGGAAGTGTCTTCAAATTTATTTTTTAAACCTTTTCTACATTTTTTTAAAGGCACGCTGGATACAAAACAAAAAATAAATTTAATTTTGGTTAGTTTGCCATTGGTGCTATTTTTTCTGTTGTTCTTATTTATAATTGATTTTGGGTTAAAACAATATTTTAATATTAATATTTTGGGCATTATTTTACATAAAAAAGAATTCCAGCAGTTTTTAACTGCTATAGCGCCGGCACTATATATTATAATTGTGACAGCGGTTTGCTCTACTGTATTAAGCAAATTGGTACCCGGTAGTGGTAAGTGGGTGACACGAATTAGGGTGCTCATAAAATCCCCCGTGACTTTAGTTGTTGGTTCAGTCGTTAGGGTGTTGTTACCAGCGCTATTTGCTTTTCCAGTATGGTTGTATTTACAAACTATCGACAAATTTTACATTAAGTCAATTGGGAAAATTCGTTAAATGTGTTTTGTGACTTTTAGCGAACAAGACTAAAACAATACACTTATAAAATTTAAATATTTTCATTGTACATATTGTGGCATAATTCATCGGGCAAATATTATTCATACATAAAGGCTAAAATTTAATGAGCAATACTTGCTTACAACTTAAAGGCAGTGTAGTGACGGCCTTTATTTTAGAACTCTACCGTTACTCTAGCGATGAATTTACTCAGCAACTCCAGGATAAAATAAATCAGGCACCTGATTTTTTTCATCAATCTCCATTGGTGATTAGTCTCGATAAACTCGATCAAGATATTAGTACCACTCAGCTGCTGGAAATTATATCTATTTGTACAAAAAACAAGCTTCAACCGATGGCGTTTAGAAGTGAGGGTGAGCGCTTTAAAGCGGCTATTCTACAAACAGACCTGGTGCATTTATCTAATGTTTCTTCGCGTAATCGTGATAAGCCATTAATTCAATCAGCGACACAACAAACACAGCAAATCGATCATAAACAATCGATTGAAAAATCTGCCAACGCTTCGGACCCATTAGACTCTAAACTCAAGCAAAGTAGAATAATCACCAGACCCGTACGTTCGGGGCAACAGATTTATGCTGAGGGGCGGGATCTGATTGTTTTATCGCAGGTGAGCGCCGGGGCTGAAGTTCTAGCAGACGGCAATATACATGTTTATGGTTGTTTACGGGGGCGTGCCCTTGCAGGGGTTAAGGGGGATGTAGATGCGCGAATTTTTTGTGCAAAGCTTGAAGCAGAACTCATTTCTATTGCCGGTAATTTTATGCTGAGTGATGCATTGCGTGATAAATTATGGAAAGCGCCGGTGCAAATTTATCTCGACGGACAGAGCTTGCATGTAGAAGCGCTTTAATGAATACTTCGGCGCTTAAATTTTTATTCAGTTATTTTTCATTATTATTTTAAGGAGTCAACTTTGGCCGAAATTATCGTCGTCACATCAGGTAAGGGTGGAGTAGGTAAAACCACAACCAGTGCAGCAATTGGCAGCGGTTTAGCATTGCGTGGGCATAAAACCGTTATTATCGATTTTGATGTGGGTCTGCGTAATTTGGATTTAATCATGGGTTGCGAGCGGCGTGTGGTATATGACTTTGTTAATGTGTTGAATAAAGAGGCCAATTTAAATCAGGCGCTGATTAAAGATAAACGTAATGATAAGTTGTTTATTTTGCCGGCCTCGCAAACCCGTGATAAAGATGCGCTAACTCAGGATGGGGTGCAGAGTATTCTGAATGAGTTGGCTGAAACTTTTGAATATATTATTTGTGATTCACCCGCGGGTATTGAAAAGGGTGCGCAAATGGCACTTTATTATGCGGACCAGGCGATAGTGGTGACCAACCCTGAAGTTTCGTCAGTGCGTGATTCAGATCGAATTTTAGGTATTTTACAGAGTAAATCATTGCGCGCCGAAATCTCGGCCGAACCGGTTAAAGAGCACCTGTTGTTGACCCGCTATAATCCTGAGCGAGTTGAGGAAGGGGAAATGTTAAGTGTGAAAGATGTTGAGGATATTTTGGCAATTCCTTTGTTGGGTGTAATTCCAGAATCTGAAGCGGTATTGAAAGCATCCAATCAGGGGGAGCCGGTTATTTTTGATGAGTCAGCCGATGCCGGTAACGCTTATAGTGATGCCGTTGATCGTTTATTGGGCGATACGGTCGAGTTTCGTTTTATTGAGCCAGCAAAAAAAGGGCTTCTAAAAAGATTATTAGGGGCTAAATGATGAGTATCTTTGATTATTTTAAAAGCAAAAAAACCAGTTCGGCATCATTAGCCAAAGAACGTCTACAGGTGATTGTGGCGCATGAGCGCGGCCAGCGTATCCAGCCTGATTATTTGCCGCGTATGCAACAGGAAATTATTGAAGTGATAAAAAAATATATTACGATCGATAATGATCAGGTGAAAATTTCTATGGAAAATACAGGAAGCTGTTCAATATTAGAATTAAATGTGATCTTGTCTGAAAAAAAATAACCGAGTAGTTTTAGGACTTAAAGTGAAATTTTATGTTCATATTCAGGAGTGTGTATTAATTTATGTGCCGTAATAGATGTGTGCAGCAATAGATAAGTCGGCGCTAGTGATCTACACTAATACAATACCTAAATTTCATTAGAGCTTCATACATGTCACAATTACAAGGTGGTATTAGTTGTAAAAGCACGACCACTGAACTCGAAATAATTCGGCAAAAACGTGCAGCACTGCAAAAACTAGTTAAACTGACCAGTATGCTGAATCAGCTGCATCAGGGTTTGCAGTCGGTTATTTTAATGGGAAAAACAGCCTCTCAAATTCCACAAAAAGTCGTTAATAAATTCAAATCGCTCACAGAAAGTCTTAAGGAAAAACCCACTCAAATTATTCAAAATACCCTGTCATCAACGGATGTAAAAATACAGAGTGATATTAAACGGGTGCTAGAAATTTCACAAAAAAGTAATGAGCTGCTTGAGCAGGAAATGGCGGCTACGGGAACTAAACTTACAGATGTGTTAAAAGAGGATTATCACGAATTTGTAAATGGCTTTAAAAAGAAATCCCAGGCATCCATTACATTGCGTATTGCACTTAAAACGCGCAACGCGATCGTAAATGCTTTTAACTTGCCAGTGCCCGAGGCATTTATTAAAAATCAAATCATTTCACTGGATGTTAAAGAAGCGAAATGTCGTGAATTAATCAGGAAAGATATGAGTAGTTTGCAGACGGATGTGAATACGCTACTAGTACAGGCGGATTGTTCCAATGAAGTTAAAGGGGTTTTATCTGAAATTAAAGCAGAATTAAAAGATAATGCTGATTACTTTGATTCTGGAAAATCAATTGATCAGATGCCGATTATTTATGAAAGTATAGAGTTATCAGGATCGATACAGGTTGTAGAGGAAATTGAAGAAATTATCACTCCGCATAAAGATCTCGTGGAGCCAATAGAGGAGGCAATAATTGCGAAGAAAAAGTCAAGTTTTTTTAAGCATTTATCTAATTGGTTGAAAGCGCCGTGGAGGGCATCCTGGAAAGATACAGAATAATATGTTGTTGTCTTGAGTGTTTGTGTTGGTAATAGCTTGTCTATTTTAAATAAAAATTCTATTGAAGGTTTATATGATCAAAAAGCATAACTTATTTCGCATTTTAAAATTTTTTAAAAACGCACTTCTGGTTTCATTGTTTAGCATGTCGGTTTGTGCTGATGCGATTGACTATGAATTGGCAAGTGTCGATATGAAGCTTATTAAAGTGTCAAAGCATGTCTATTACGTTCAAGGGCAAGCGGGTGTTGCCACTGATAATGAGGGGTTTATTTCAAATGCAAGTGTCATTATTACAAGCGAGGGAATTGTTATTGTCGATAGCCTCGGCTCACCATCGCTTGCAGAATTGTTATTGAAAAAAATTAAAGAGGTGAGTGCGCAGCCGGTCGTTAAAGTTATTGTTACCCATTATCATGCAGACCACATTTATGGTTTGCAGGTGTTTAAAGATTTAGGGGCGAAGATTATTGCACCCGCAGGATATCTTGATTATCTGGATGCGCCGAGTGCTAAAAATCGATTGGAAGAGCGGCGTATTTCACTTTTCCCATGGGTTAATCAAGATACCCGTTTAGTTGGTGCAGATCAAGTAATAGCAGAGAATACAAGCTTTACATTAGGTGATGTTCGCTTTGATTTAAATTATCTTGGAAGTGCACATTCTGATGGTGATTTAAGTGTATTGATAAAACCCGATAATGTGCTTGTATCCGGCGACTTAATATTTGAAGGGCGCGTGCCTTTCACCGGTGGTGCCGATACAAAACACTGGCTGTTATTGTTGCAAAAACTTCAACATATGCGTTTAGCTGCATTGATACCGGGGCATGGTGCAGCGGCAAAAAATCCGGATAAGGCGATTGCTTTAACACGCAATTATCTTAATAAAGTACGTTCGGTAATGATAGCTGCGGTAGATGATTTAACATCGTTCGATGAAGCATTTGATGCTGCTGACTGGTCTGAGTTTGAAAAGCTTCCTGCCTATAAAGCGGCGCATCGTAAAAATGCTTATGGTGTGTTTTTATCGGTGGAGCAGGAATTGCTTAATCAGGATTAAAGCAAAAAAATTAGGCTTAAAAAATCAATGTTGATTTAATTATTTTTCATCTAGCGATATAATAAGCTGATATTAAATTTGATGGGGTGGTAAATGTCAGAGGTTGTGTTAATTACTATCTCAGGTCAGGATCGAGCGGGCTTAACGTCGGCAATAACAGGAATCCTGGCAAGTTATGATATTCATGTTTTGGATATCGGTCAGTCGGTTATTCACGAGAGTTTATCTTTGGGATTTTTAATTGAGTCGCCGGAAGACTCTCGAAGTTGTTCGGTGTTTAAAGATGTTTTATTTAAAGCCCATGAGCTTAATGTTAATGTTCGATTTACCCCCGTCACTGATGATGAGTATGAGCATTGGGTAAATGCACAGGGCCAGGCAAAACATATTGTTACCTTACTTGCGAACCAGATTAGTGCCAAACATTTAAGCCGGGTCACAGAAGTGGTGAGTGAACATGGTTTTAATATTGAGCAAATCAGTCGGCTCTCCGGTCGACTATCCATAAGTCAGCAAACTACATCTAATGAACCGACTAGCCCGAGAGGCGCTTCTGTTGAATTGTCACTCAGTGGTGATGTGCAGGATGTACCCGCCATGCATGCAAAGTTTTTGCAAATTTCTCAACAGCTTGATCTTGATGTTGCGGTGCAGGAGGATAATTTATATCGGCGCAGTCGCCGCCTGGTTTGCTTTGATATGGATTCAACATTAATTCAGGTTGAAGTAATTGATGAGTTAGCCAAAGCGGCGGGTGTGGGTGAGCAGGTCGCTGCAATAACCGAGTCAGCCATGCGAGGCGAAATTGATTTTTCGGAAAGTTTCCGTCAACGCATGGCTCTGCTTAAGGGTATGGACGAATCGGTTTTAAAAAACATAGCTGAAAATTTACCCATTACAGAAGGTGCTGCGCGTTTAATTAGTCACCTACGACATTTTGGTTATAAGATTGCAATATTGTCCGGCGGCTTTACTTATTTTGCCGACTATTTAAAAGAAAAACTTGGCGTTGATTATGTTTATGCCAATCAGCTGGATTTTGAAGATGGTAAATTAACCGGCAAAGTCAAAGGCGAAATTGTTGATGGCCAAATGAAAGCGAAACTGCTTATTCAAATTGCTGAGCAGGAAGGTATTAGCACCGAGCAGGTTATTGCTGTAGGTGATGGTGCAAATGATTTGCCGATGTTAGCTATTGCGGGTTTAGGTGTGGCTTTTCATGCTAAACCGCTGGTAAAAGAAAAGGCCAAGCATGCTATAAATAATTTAGGCTTGGATGCGATTTTATATTTATTAGGTATTCGTGATCGTGAATTAGCTGAGTTGGAGGAAAATAAATAATCAGGTGTTTAGCGCGATTTTTATTTTGTAGCTTTAAGAATCACAAACTTTTTATTACTGGCAACCATCTCACAGCGACCGAATAGTTTTTTCAATTTAATGTGGTAACCTAAGTGACGGTTTCCCACGACAATTATTTCGCCACCTTTATTTAATTTCTGTTTAGCTTCATTAAACATTTGCCACGCAATAAAGTCTCCTACGACATGATCTTGATGAAACGGCGGGTTATTTATTATTAAATCGAGCGAATTATTTTCTATGCCCTGTAAACAATCGGTTACTTTAAAATCACATTTTGAAAAATCTTCTAATAAATTTTTAGCATTGATTTTTGCAGAGGCGATTGCCATGTATGATTCGTCTACAAAACAAATATTTGCCACGGGGTTATGCTGCGCGGCAGCGATACCTAATACACCATTGCCACAGGCTAAATCTAAAATGTTTGTGTAATGATGAGACTGCGGAATATGGTGTAATAAAAAACGACTACCCAGATCGAGTTTTTCTCGTGAGAATACATTGGCGTGATTAATGTATTTTTCACCGGTAGTGTTCTCATTTGTGTCACCATCGATTTTTAGGGTGTATTGACCAGGGTAAGGTGAGCTACCAGGTTTAAGCGATGAGTTGAATTTACATATGACCAGGCGTGCTTTTTTACGCGCTAATGAAGTTGTGGTGGTGCCCATAATGCGTTCAAATAATTTAAGCGTCGAGGTATGAATATGCTTGCTCATGGCAGCGGCTAAAATAATGGTGTGTTCATTGCAATGTTGGCGTAGTTGAAATAACTCATCTTCTAGCATGGCTAAATTTTTTGGTATTTTTATAATAACAACATCATAAACATCGGCTAACGATTTTAGGTTGTGTTGTAATGAAAGGTTTTTAGGATCAAGATGATTTTGATTTAAGTTATTGCTTATAGCTTGTTGCGATAAAAATGAATCGTTAAAGCAGGTGGGTTTATGTTTGGCCAGTGCAACGCTGATCGCGCCAAATGCATCATTTAAAATAAGTAGCTTTGAATTGTCAGAGAGTGATTTTTGTTCGGCTAGTTGTAATAAAATATATTCATCTGCCGCATCCCAGGCACGCAGTTGGTTATCTTTAGTGTCGGGATAACGCTTAAGTGAGAAATCGCCTTGAGGGCTAGAAAAAATATTCATAATTTGGGCTTATATTATTGATGCGGGATGTGATTATCTACAAACGTGTAGAGACTGATAATTATCGTTATATTTATTATCCCACGTCTGGTTTTGCATGTCGCTTATTCAATTCTGGCTGAAACATATTACAGAGTGTGATTAATCTATTATAATGGGAACAGTGGTATAGGTATAATTTTAACCTGTTAAGTCGATTTATTATTTCAAATTCATTATAAAGGTTTATAGAGTGATTAAGTTAAAGCATATCGTAAATGGTGTGGTTATCTCGGATATCGAGATTAGAGAAGGGGAATATACAATTGGCAGGGGACAGAATAACGATTTGCAATTAGATGAAGGGGTGGTGAGCACAAATCACGCTAAATTTACGATTCAGCGTAGCCCGTATATGGACTCCATTTATGAAATAACTTTGCAAGATTTAGGCAGCACTAATGGCATTTATGTAAACGGGAAAAAAATAACTAATCAGCGGCTTAATCACAGCGATCAAATTAAAATTGGCACCCATGAGTTCAAAATTTATGATCCTGAGTCTGGTATCGGCACTCAAACCGAATTTTATGTACCAGATGAATAGGCCGAAGAGTAGCCCCTGAAGAAGTAAGGTAAATGATCAGGGTTTTTATGACTATAATCACGCTTACTTAGAGCACAAATATGCATACAGCACAAAGTCTCGTTAAAGAGTCAATCCCGTTAATATCCCTACCCGATGTATACATTCGGCTTCGAAGTGTTGTCAACTCTCCCCAAACATCCATGTCTGATGTGGCGCAGGTTATTGTGCACGACCCCGCCATTACCGCGCGCTTATTAAAACTGGTTAATAGTTCGTACTTTGGTTTGGTTGCAAAGGTTGATACTATGACCCACGCCATTAACTTACTCGGTACCCAGCAGGTTCATGATTTGGTTTTAGCCACGGTGGTGGTCGACAGTTTTTCTGGCTTTAGTAATGATTCGCTGAATATTTATGACTTTTGGTTCAATGGTGTTTATTGTGCGGTAACGGCGCGTTTATTAGCCTTTCACTGTGATGGCCTTGATACCGAGCGGCCTTTTATAGCTGGTTTATTGCACCGTATCGGGCATTTAATTAGCTACCATCAGTTGCCTGAGGAATCATTGGCGAGTGTTGAATTAGCCAAACAAAAAGATTGGCCACTATATCTGGCCGAGCGTGACGTGCTAGGCTTTGATTATGCTCAGCTGGGCGCAGAGTTAATGCGCGAGTGGCAGTTGCCACAAAGTTTACAGATTATAACCGAGTTTCAAACTGAGCCGCTAAAGGCGTTGAAATACACGAAAGAGACGGCAATTGTTCATATTGCGTCGGCAATCACGCATAATGCGCTAGCGGATATTCCGGTGACGACGGATAGTCTGGTGGTTAATCCCGCTTGCTGGCAAATAAGTGGTCTAACCGCAGAGAATATGCCTGTTATTAAAGCTGAAGTCGACCAGCAGGCATCATCCGTAATGAGTTTATTGTTTTCGCATAAAAAAAGTGCATAGTGGCACCCTATAAAAGTATCCATTTATGAAAGTATTTAAGCAATGAAAGTACCTAAGCGAATTCAGCCCCTGGTTGAAGATGGTCTGGTCGATGAGGTGATTAGCCAATTGATGAGCGGTAAAGAAGCTACCGTTTATGTAGTGCGTTGTGGCTCGGATATACGTTGCGCTAAAGTTTATAAAGAAGCCAATAAACGTAGCTTCAAAAAAGCCAGTGAGTATCAGGAAGGGCGCAAAGTGCGCAATAGTCGGCGCTCACGAGCAATGGCTAAAGGCTCAAAATTTGGTCGCCGTGAACAGGAGCAAACCTGGCAAACCGCTGAAGTGGATGCTTTATATCGTTTGTCCAGTGCCGGTGTGCGGGTTCCCGAACCCTATGGCTGCGTTGATGGTGTGTTACTCATGGAGCTAATTACTGATGTTGAGGGAGATGTCGCGCCACGTCTCGGTGATGTGGTAATGCCGGCAGAGCAAGCGCTACAAGATCACGGCATAGTGATGCAATATATTGTTCAAATGTTGTGTGCAGGTTTGGTACACGGCGATTTATCAGAATTTAATGTACTGGTGGATGAGCACGGGCCGGTGATTATTGACCTGCCGCAGGCAGTTGATGCGGCGGGCAATAACCACGCGCAGAGAATGCTTGAACGAGATGTGGATAATATCAGCCAATATTACGCTCAGTTTGCTCCCGCACTAGCCAATGCGCAATACGCTAAAGAAATTTGGTCGTTATATGAAAATGGGGATTTATACCCCGATACAAAATTGACTGGATTGTTCGAAGTTGATGAGAGTGCAGCCGATGTGGACACGGTGTTGCAGGAAATTAAAGCCGCATGGGAAGAAGAGCAGGCGAGGTTGTTGCGAATTAATGGCGACGAGGCTCCGGTTTAGTGGCTGTTGCCAGTATAGGGTGAGTCGATGAAGGTCATCCTTGGTTTATATAATCCCAAAAGCCCCGAAAATGTCAGCTCGGTTATGCGTGCAGCGGGAAATTATGGCGTCGATGAAGTGATTTTTACAGGCACGCGTTATCAAAAGGCTTTGGCGTCCAACCCCAATATTCCAAATATCAGCCGGCGTATTAGTGAAGGTGTGCTATTGAATGGGGTGGAGTGTTTACTGACATCTCTATCGAGTGGTACCCGAATTGTTTGTGTCGAGTTCGCAGAAAATGCTATCGCATTACCCTCCTATCAGCACCCTGAAAATGCTTGTTATATTTTTGGTCCGGAAGATGGCTCGCTTTCTCAATCCATAATTGATAAAGCCGATGATGTTGTTTATATCCCCACCCACGGTTGCATGAATTTAGCCGCAACAGTGAATGTGTTGTTATATGACCGAATGCTGAAATCATCACAAATTATTTTAGACAACACGTTAATTCAACGCAGCAGAGACACTAATAATAATTTAAAAGTACGCGACAAATAGACGCTTATTTATTGCGACGAAAGCTAATCAAATAATTGCGTATTTAACTCTTGCACTGTTTTATTCTAAAGCATTCTGTTTTTTTGACTAATCAAAAATCCAATCTAAACTCTGTTGTATATCTCAAACAAATTAAAGCAAGGTATAAATATGCGGGTAGTTTATTTGAGCAAATAGGGGTGAAGATGCGGTGAATGCGATTGCCGCTATCATCCATGATAATGTATTGGGTTATAAAATTTAATGATATTTAATGAGCATGAGTTAACGCCAGAAGAAGATGAAACCGTTTTAGATTTACTGCTGCGTCACGATCAACCAATTAGCTATTCATGTAAATCAGGCAATTGCCAGAGTTGCTTATTAAAATTTCAAAAAGGTGAAGCTGAGCCGGCTGCACAACGTGGGCTAAAACCAACATCTATCCTACAAGGGTATTTTTTAGCCTGCCAACAGCCGGCACAAGGCATTCAGCAATGTAGTCAAATTGATGAGCAAGCTTTATTTTCATCGGCACGCTTAATAGAGAAGTATTTTTATAATAATGATATTTGTCGATTGAGGTTAGAGTTAAGCTGCGCGCTTTATTATCATGCGGGTCAGTTTATTAATTTAAAAAATAATCAGGGTGTGAGCAGAAGTTATTCCTTAGCCAGTTTTCCAAAAAAAGACGCTTTTGTCGAATTGCATATTCAACGAAAAGATGGCGGAGAAATGAGTGGCTGGATTTTTGATGAATTTAAAGAAGGTGACTTCATTGATGTGCAAGGTCCAATAGGTAAATGTTTTTATACGCAAGATAATTTGGCAATGGATATTATGTTGATTGGCACAGGCACCGGTGCAGCGCCTTTAATTGGCATTGCTAGAGATGCCATTCATTCCGGTCATAGCGGTAATATTCATTTTTATCATGGGGGCAGTGATGCGAAATATTTATATTTGCATGAAGAGTTAAAAGCCTTACAAAATTTAGCTGATAATTTTATTTATCATCCCTGTATTTCCTCAGAAATTCCGGCTGTAAACGCATCGATGTCGTCATCATCTAAACTGAGTAAAGAATATCGTGAAGGCTTGTGCAACCTCATTGCATTAGGGGAAATTAATGATGCTAAAAACACTCGATTATATATTTGTGGTAATCCACAAATGGTGCTCATTACCAGCAAAAAAGCCTTTATGATTGGTGTCCAAATTGCTAATATTTTTACCGATCCGTTTGAATATAAAGATATGCGTAAAAAACCACGCTGATTTTAAGCGCAGTAGTGATAAGTTTGTATATTGTTTCTAAAAAATATAATATATAAATCCAATTTAGTTATTGTTCTGACAAAAATCATGAAAAATATAATATCAATATTGCTGGTGCTTGTCAGCAGTGCCTATCATTTTAATTGCTATGCTGCAAAAGATAAAAATTTGGTATATCAGGATGATGAGGTTTACCTGCGATTTATTCAATTAACGCCGAACCAAATAGGCTCTTTTTATGAAGGGCGCGAGTTTAGTAAAGATGCCGTTTCTCTGCTAATGGCATCCTGTTATGTCACTATTATTATCGATAACAAGTCAGATGACTTTTTATGGATCGATATTGCAAAATGGAAATTTATACAAAATGGTAAAAATATTGTTCAGCAGGACAGAAAGTATTGGAATAAGCAGTGGGATAAAATAAATTTAAAGCAAGCGCATCGATCGACTTTTAGTTGGACATTGATGCCCGCAGAGCGAAATTTATATCCGGATGAGGGAGTTGGCGGGCGCATTCCCATCCCCATGCAGTCTAAGCCTTTTACTGTAGTGCTTAATTTTCCCACAGGTGAAAACAAACAAGGTAAAATGAAAACCGTAAAAATTGATAATGTTGTTTGTAAACAGGATGATCAAAGTTGATGCTCCAAGCTGATGTTTAAGGGTGATGTTCAAGGGCTAGAGCAGGCAAATTATAATAAACTTAAAGAATTTAAATTATGAAATTTATCGCATTAATATTGATAAGCCTGGTTGTTTTAATTAATCACGCCAATGCTAAAAGTGAATCAACTGCTGTGCCGTTACCTCATGGCATCATTAAACAGGATGGCAGAGCAGCGCCGCCATTAAAACTGAATAATCTCGATGGTGAATTGTATAATATAGAAGACTCAAAAGGTAAATGGGTGTTCGTGCATTTTTGGGCAACCTGGTGCGGGCCCTGTAGAAAAGAAATTCCAACAATTCAGGATATTGTATCTCAATTCAAAGGCACTAATCTCGATATTGCGATTATTAATACGGCTGAGTCTGAAGATACGGTGTTTAATTTTTTAGGGCTACTGGCACCGGATATTAACTCGCTAATGGATGAAGATGGACTTATTACAGAAAAATGGCAGCCGCGTGGATTACCTGCGACTTATCTAGTTGACCCGCAGGGTAAAATTCGTTATTTGGCACTGGGTGGGCGACCCTGGAATAAGGCTGAATATTTAGCGTTTTTGAATCAATTTAAATAATAGTTTTGCTGAAAAATATCACTTCGATGCGAATTCAATTAAATATCAAAAAGCATAAAATATTTTTTCAAAATGTTTTATATTTTTTCGTGCTATTAGGTTTAAACTCCTGTGTTAGTCCTGTTTATCAATCAGAAAAAAAATCATTCCTGGCCGTCGAAAGTAATATTCAGCTACTCCATAGTGCATTAGAAAATAATGTTGAAAATTGCGAACAAATTACTAATATCTTTATCGCACGAATTAATGCTTATGATGAAAGCACTAAATTAAATTCTATTATTCTGCTCAATCCAAACGCCATTAAAAAAGCTCAGGCACTTGATAAAGAATATTTAGAAACCAATAAGTTGAGAGCTTTGCATTGTGTGCCCGTTATTTTAAAAGATAATTTTGATACTGCGGATATGCCAACAGAAGCCGGCTCCATTGCGCTCAAAGGTTCTGTCCCGCCGGATGATGCATTTATGGTGAAACGTTTGCGTGAGGCGGGCGCAATAATTATTGCAAAATCTAATATGGGGGAGTGGGCCTTCAGTCCGTATAATACAATTAGCTCTACTCACGGCGAAACGCTTAATGCTTATAATTTAGAATATGTGCCGGCGGGTTCAAGTGGTGGTACGGCTTCAGCCATCGCTGCGAGTTTCGGTATTATTGGAATGGGGACCGATACGGGCAATTCAATTCGCGGCCCAGCTTCGCATTTGGCGCTGGTGGGAATGCGTTCCACTTTAGGTTTAACCAGCCGTGATGGTATTGTTCCACTTGTGCTTAATCGAGATATTGCAGGTCCACTGACTCGCAGTGTTGAAGATGCGGCAAAAGTATTAAATGTGATTGCGGGATACGATGTTGATGATCCGATGACACATAATAAGTATGCTAAGCAGACAGTTGATTATACAAAGCAATTAAATGTTAATGCATTGCGCGGTGTACGACTTGGCGTGCTTAGAGAAATGTTTGATACCGATTCCGTAGATTGGGAAGTGCTGGATTTAATGGAGCAAGCTATAACCGATCTTAAATCTGCGGGCGCTATTATCGTTGATCCATTTGAAATAAAAAACTTTGACGAGTTGAGTCAGGCCACGGGGTTTTGTAGCCGTTTTAAATATGATTTAAATAATTATCTTAATTCGTTAAATAAAAATCACTCCGTTAATAGTTTTAAAAAAACCATACTAAAAAGTTTTCAGGATATGGTAAATCAAAAACAATATTTAGAGCATAATACGGGTGCGATAAAGTGGGCGGCTGCGGTGAATAAGTCTCCGAAAAATATGCAACCACCTTGTGTTGATGTTAAGGGCGATTTTAGGCGCAAACAATTTTTAGAGGCTGTTCTTAAAGCAATGGATAAAAATAATATCGATGCAATAATTTATCCAAGCTGGAGCAACCCGCCCAGGCATATTGGAGACAATCATAGCCCGCATGGAAATAATAGCCCGATCATTGCGCCGCATACGGGGCAGCCGGCGATCACGGTACCAATGGGGTTTACAAAAGGCAGTTTGCCAGCCGGCTTACAGTTTTTAGCGCGACCCTATGACGATGTAAAATTATTTGAGTATGCGTATGCTTATGAGCAGTTGACGCAACATCGTAAGCCACCAGAATTATTTCCTGCATTACAATAATTGCATCTATTACTTGAAAGCGAGCTAATTAAAGTTGGCGATAACGTAAAAATAAGCTTATATTGCTTTAAACAAGTGCAACAAGTTAGGTGAAATCCTTTATAATTCATCCTCAGTTTTAATGTTGTGCAACAGGATTTTCAATGCTTTTTTCTTCACTCGATTTTTCACCCGAACTTCAACGCGCTATTGATACCTGTGGTTATCGGGATATGACAGAAATTCAGCAGAAGGCCATAATACCCGCTCGGCGCGGAAAAGACTTGCTCGCTAATGCGCAAACCGGCACGGGTAAAACTGCAGCTTTTGCATTGCCTATTATTCAACAAATGCTGGATCGTCCCAAGGCGACGATTGCCGATAATCCACGAACACTAATTTTAACCCCCACTAGAGAATTAGCGGAGCAACTTGCGCAAACTATTAAAGGCTATGTGCAATTTAGTGGTATATCTGTTATGGCAATTTATGGTGGAGTTAAATTAAATGGCCAGCAGAAAAAGTTACATGCGGGTGTAGATATTTTGGTTGCAACTCCGGGGCGCTTAATTGAATTTATTACACAATGTAATGTGCATCTTTCGCAAGTAGAGTTTGTGGTGCTTGATGAAGCTGATCGAATGTTGGATATGGGATTTATCTCCGATGTAAATAGCCTGTTACAAAAGGTACCAGATAGTCGCCAAACATTATTGTTCTCTGCGACTATGACATCTGCCGTGACCGAGTTAGCAAAAGAAATACTGAATAAATATGAGCGGGTTAGTGCAGCTAAACAAAATGCAACAGCCGATACGATCGAGCATGTTTTATATGAAGTGGAAGAGCGTCGTAAAGCTGAATTGTTTATTGAACTGATCGATCAGGAAAACTGGTTTAAAGTGTTGGTTTTTACCAGTACAAAAGCACAGGCTGATGAATTAAGATTTTATTTAAAACAAATGAAAATATCCTCAGCCGTATGTCACAGTGATAAAAGTCAGGGAGCTAGGCGCAGAGCCATTGCAGATTTTAAGTCAGATAAAGTGCAGGTTTTAATTGCAACAGAAGTGGCGGCGCGGGGACTGGATATTCAAGGTTTAGAATATGTGGTGAATTTAAACCTGCCGTATTTAGCAGAAGATTATGTGCATCGTATCGGACGCGCTGGACGAGCCGGCAATAAAGGCCATGCCATTTCATTTGTTAGCCGTGAAGAAGAGCGCACGTTAAATAATATTGAGCGTTTAATTGGTAACAAAATTAAACGTTTAAAAATGCCCGGCTTCGAAGTAGGGAGCCGTGATTCTTTATTTGAAAATTTACAAAAAACATCACGTCCGTCACGCACAAATAAAGCGAGCAAAACCCAAATTAGGCGATCAAAAAAGTAGTTAGTATCAATGATTAATTTATTGCAGGAATGGACACCATCAAAAGCGGCTATTGATTTAATCAAGTTAAATGGGGTGAGCGAAGAGAAAATCGCTCAGTCGGAACAATATCTGAAAAATCAAAAAGAATTAAAAACGCTTGATGATATAAATGGTTATGATAACTGGGATTCATTCTTCATAATATTTTGCATTAAAGCTCATAATAATAATGTCTGATTTGCCCATTAATGCTGTTTTAGAACAGATTAAAACTACACTTAAAAAAAATAACAGGGTCGTGTTACAAGCTCCGCCCGGAGCGGGAAAAACAACCGCCGTACCGATTACGCTATTAAACCAACCCTGGCTTAACAATAAACAAATAATCATGTTAGAGCCCAGACGACTCGCCGCACGTAATGCGGCGGCAAGAATGGCTTATTTATTAAATGAGAAAGTTGGAGAAACAGTCGGCTATCAAATAAGGCAGGATAAATGTGTCAGCGATAAGACTAAAATATTGGTTGTAACCGAGGGCATATTAACCCGGAAGTTACAGGTCGATCCTGAATTAAATAATACTGCATTAATTATATTTGATGAATTTCACGAGCGCAGTATACATGCTGATTTATCATTAGCATTATGTTTACAGAGTCAGCAAGTGTTGCGCGAAGATTTGAAGTTGTTGGTAATGTCAGCGACTTTAAATACAATGGAAATTTCTGGCTTGTTAGATAATGCACCGGTAATTCAAAGCGAAGGAAGAAGTTTTCCGGTAGATATAAAGTATATTGAAAAGCCAGTTTCTATTTTCGGGGCATCACTAAATAAAACACAGCAACTAATATTGCAAATATTAGGTGTATTAAAAACACTAATAAAAGAACAGCAGAGAAGTTGTTTAGTTTTTTTGCCCGGTGTTAAAGAAATAGCTCAGCTGCAAATAAAACTTCAACAATATATTAAATCTGAAAATATAGAAAATGTTTTACTTGCACCATTACATGGAAGTTTAAATAAAAAACAGCAAGATAAAGCGATTTGTGCGCCAGAAAAAAACACAATGAAAATTGTTTTATCGACCAATATTGCAGAAACCAGTTTAACGATTGAGGGTATCGATTGCGTTATTGATAGTGGCTTAGAGCGGATATTGGAATACTCACCAGCAACCGCGATGAATACTTTAGTTACGCGCAGCATTTCACAAGATTCCGCTACTCAAAGAAGTGGTCGTGCAGGGCGTTTATCGGCAGGTGTCTGTTATCGTTTGTGGACTCCCCAACAACAACAGCGCCTACAAAAGCATTCGATAGCTGAAATTTTACACAGTGATCTATCTTCATTTGTGTTGGAGTTAGCTAATTGGGGGGTGCAACAGGTTGATGAGTTGCAGTGGAGCGATCATCCGCCAGAGAGTTCGGTTAATCAGGCTAAATCTCTACTGTTTGAGTTAAGTGCAATTGATAATCAGGGGAAGGTGACTCAACACGGTCGACAAATGTTAAGGCTTGGAACTCACCCACGATTGGCCCACATGATGCTTTCTGCGCGCGCATTGAATCAAACTTATCATGCTTGTCTTATGGCGAGTATTTTATCGGAAAAAGATATTTTCAAATCGCAGGCAATTAAAAGTGCTGACTTATCTGATCGATTAAAAATATTGGCTGAGCCCTCATCATTAAATACAAAAAAATCAGATGTAGATGTTCAACAATGTAAGCGTGTTTTGCAAACGGCTAATGATTTTTTTGGCAGGCTTATGCATAATCATATGTCGCCGAATAAAAATCAGAAAAATATAGATAATGAGTTTAGTGGTGTTTTACTGGCGTATGCTTATCCCGATCGAATCGCAAGGCAGCGTAAAAAAGATCAGTGTAGTTACCTGCTAAGAAATGGTAAAGGTGCTGTTGTCCCTGATTATTTGCAGCATAATTTATACAAATATATTGTTATTGCAAATTTAGATGCTAAATTATCTAAAGGAGAAGCAAAAATTTATTTAATGGCAGAAACGAGTTTGCCACAATTGTCTGAATATTTTCCTCAATTGATAGAAAAAAAACAAATTTTACAATGGAATGATAAGCAATGTCGAGTAGATGCCAAAACACTTGAAACCCTGGGTGAAATTGTTTTTCGTGAGAAAATATCGACAGCTGTGGATATAAAGGAAGTACATGAAATTCTTATTTCAGGTATTAGAAAAACAGGACTGGAATGTTTGAACTGGACGCCTCAAATTGTTAATTTAGTTAACCGGGTTAATTTTATTCGGTTACATGATAATGCTGAGAAAATTAGTGATATAGGAGATATTAATTTACCGGACTTTAGCGATGCTGCTCTTTTGGATAGTTTAGAGAATTGGTTATTGCCCTATCTAACTAATGAAATGACAATTAAACAATGCTTAAAGTTAAACCTGTTTTCTATTTTTGATGGTCTTCTAAGTTGGAAACAAAAGCAGTTAATTGACAATTTGGCACCTCTTAAAATTAAAGTTCCCAGTGGTTCAAATGTTGCTATTGATTATTCTGATATCACCCAACCTGTACTAGCGGTCAGGCTGCAAGAAGTGTTTGGCTTATATGACACCCCTTGCATATTAAATGGTAATTATACGTTAATGATGCATTTACTTTCGCCAGCTCGTCGACCAATGCAAATCACACAGGATTTAAATAGCTTCTGGAAAACCACCTATCATGATGTGAAAAAAGAATTACGTGGAAAATATAAAAGACACTATTGGCCGGATGATCCATTTACGGCAAAGGCAACTAGTAAGACTAAGAAAAATATGTGACTACGTTTTTATAAATTGACGTTTTATTTTTAAAAATTAAAGATGAGTATATTATGAATAAGAGTTTAATAACTAATATTTTGGCAGTTATCGTAGTGATTGTTGGGTATGTTTTGCAATTACCGATAGTTTTAACTATCGGAATGTTTGCAGTGTCAGGAGCGATTACAAACTGGTTAGCTGTTTATATGTTGTTTGAGAAAGTGCCAGGCTTATATGGTTCGGGTGTTATTCCCAATCAGTTTGAAGAGTTTAAGCTAGCTATAAAAAATTTAATGATGAAACAATTTTTTACGGATGAAAATATAGATCGATTTTTAACTATAGATGAAAAAAATCATGATTTTCATTTGGCACCGGTTATAGGAAAAGTTGATTTTTCTTCATCTTTTGATGCTTTGGTTGATGTGATTATGAGGTCATCATTTGGCAGCATGTTAGGTATGTTTGGAGGAGTGGATGCGCTCACGCCATTAAAAGAACCGTTTATTAATAGTATGAAAAGCTCATTGGTAGAGATGACGAAACAAGAAGAGTTTTTATCGCTCCTGCATGAGGAGCTTGAAAGCCCCGATGTGTTATCAAATATTAAACAGCAAATTGAAGAAATAGTTGATTCCAGACTAAATGAATTAACACCGAAAATCGTAAAAGAAATAGTGCAGGAGATGATAAAAAAACACCTTGGATGGTTAGTTGTTTGGGGTGGTGTATTTGGTGGTTTAATTGGTTTTGTTTCGGCCTTAATAGTATAAGTGTTTAAAAAATAGATATTATTTATTTTCAAAATGTTTATTAAATTCATTGCATGCATTGATTACAGATTTTACATTGTTATTAATAAGTTCATCTGATGCCGGAGTGTTTTTCAAGGTGTTTTGCAGTTTTAATGTTTCACCGTGTAGTGCGATAGCGCCTACGGCACAGGCGGATCCGGATAGCTTGTGAATGACGCTGTAGAGTCTCGAGTAATCTTTTGATTGTTGACTTAATTCAATTTCTTGTTTGCTTTCTGTTAGAGAATGTAGAAAGTCGTTAAGTAGTTCTTTAGCAACTTTTTCATTGCCACTGACTGTCTTAATAGCCGTATTATAATCATAAATATTTTGTTGGATATTGTTTGTTTTGCTATCTGATTTAATTTCTGTTTGCTTTGTTATGTCTCTGCAGCATTTTTTTATAATGGAAAATAGTTGTTCTGGTTTGTAAGGTTTGGCTAATAAATCGTTCATACCCGCATCAATCGCTTCATGGCGTAAATCTGAAAAAGCATGGGCGGTAAGAGCAATAATAGGTATGTCATGGCATTCTGTGTTTGTCTTGCGTATTTTTCTAGTGGCTTCCATGCCGCTCATATCGGGCATTTCCAAATCCATTAAAATTAAATCAAATTTTTGTTTGAATGCTTTTTCAATGGCCTCCGATCCGCTTGTTGCGGTAAATACTTTTGCGCCTTCATTAGCGAGAAGTGTTGTGGCAACTTTGAGATTAATATTGTTATCATCAACTACTAATATGGATAGCTGAGCTAATATCTTGTTGTTCTGACTCGGTGTAGAGTTAGGCGCCTGAGTGTTATCACGAATGATTTTATCTTTTTCTAAGTTTTCATTATTGATTGATGATTGATTAGCAGGTGTTTCAAGTTGAATTAAAACTAAAAAACTAGAGCCTTCGCCTAAGTTGCTGGAAAATTTTATTTCGCCACCCATCATTGAAACCAGACGTTGTGTAATAACAAGACCAAGGCCGGTGCCGCCATAGCGTCGGGTAATTGAACTGTCACCTTGTTGGAATGGTTGAAACAGACGAGCCTGTTGCCCTGGGTGAATGCCGATTCCTGTGTCTTGTATAGTAATGCAAATGTTACTTACAGTAGTATCTTGCGATGCTTTTATTTGTGTTTTATTTGTGCCTTTAAAATCCAGGTCTGAACAACTTTCAATTTTTAAGAAAATGTGACCTTGCTCAGTAAACTTTACGGCATTGCCAATTAAATTGGTAATTATCTGGCGTAATCTTACTGGATCACCTAGAAAAATATCGGGTAGAGACTTGGATACGTGAACAATAAATTCAAGATTTTTTTCTTTTATTCTATTGGAAAAGAGAGAAGCTATATTATTTATTTCGGTTCTTAAAATAATTTTTGTGTGATCAAGACTTAGTTTACCTGCTTCAATTTTAGAAAAATCTAGAATGTCATTGATGATAGTTAATAGGCTGTCCGTGGAGTTTGTTATGTTTCGTACATAGTCGTGTTGCGTTTTATTGAGATCAGTTTGTTCCAGCAAACTGGTAAAGCCGATTACGCCATTCATGGGAGTGCGTATTTCATGACTCATCACAGCAATAAATTCGCTTTTAGCCTGATTTGCTGATTCTGCCTGATTTTTTGCGCTTTCAAGTTCGCGAGTTCTATCAATTACTAAATGTTCTAAATCCTGTTGATAAGTGGTTAACTTTTTATCATAAACTTGTATTTGATCCAGCATCGTATTAAAACCGTCGACTAAGGTGCCGAGTTCATCATTGCTTAAACGTTCTGCTCGACAACTAAAGTCTCTATCTTCTGCGATGACTTGCATTGTTTTTAATAGTCGTTCAACGGGAGTGGAAACTATTTTTTGTAGGCGACTAGATAGCATTAATGCCAGCATCATGGAAACGCTAAAAATGCCTAATCCTAAATACGCTTGTTTAGTTAAAATGTCATGTGCCAAACTCATATCGCCCACAATATGAAATTTTCCGATAACCTCATTATCAAATACTATGGGCTGGTCGATAGCTATGTAACCAAAAATAGGAGATGAGTTTTGATTTTCATAAATTAAATTTAATTGTTTGGCTTGTGTTAGTTTTTTAAATGCCGGGGATTGATACTCAGCAAGAATATCACCCTCAAGTAATATGCCTGCCCATATTATATTTTTTTGAGATTCCAGTGTGGACAAAATTTCAGTAATAACTTTAGTATCTCGATAGGTAATAGCGGCGCTGCTATTTGCGCCGAGTACGGTGGCGAGCAAATCTAAGCGTTTTATGGCGTCATTTTTTGCCGCCATAATTTCGATAACCATGAACAAGATAAAGCTGAGTAATAAAACAGAAGCGGCAGTTACCAGAATGATGGCTTCGAGCTTTTTCTTAATTGATGTATTGCGCAAATTCATGGGATATCCCGAGAGCTGATAACCTCAGCTAAAATTAATAAGCGTGAACTTATTTCGAGATTTGATTCGCGAGCGATATCTAAATTAATAATTAAATGGGTTTGACCTTTTTTTCGATAAAACTGAATGATTCCCCCTTTATTAGCAAAGGCAGGAATGTCGCTGACGGTTAATATTGGTTTTTTATATGTCAGTTTGAGTAAATTTTTATATTTATTTTTTAAAGATTTTTCAATATAAAGCATGTGACATTTATCAATAGTATGATTGCTTTCTAATGGTTGAATAAAAAGCGGGCGTCCCTTTATGGTTTTGCCACTGAGTCTGTTGAGGTTGAAGCCGGAACCTTTTTTGCTGGTAGTACATAAGACTAGTGGCTCATTTTTTTTAAATGAAGCTTCGGGCCAGTTGGTAAACTTGGCAAAGTTATAGATGAATGCCGCTTTGAAGCGAGCATCGTCTTCTGGCTTGTATCCTGTGACCGCGGCTCGTATGTTATGTGCGAGCAGGCAAAAACAAAGTAGTAAGCTCAGCTGTAAAATAAAATGTGAGTTAAATAATTTCAATTGTTTACTTATGCTTCCATTTTTTTGATGAAATATTTCCGTTAAGCATAAAAAGTTTATGCTCCGCACTAAATATTATTACTAATAGTTGAATAATTAAATGTGAAGGTGAGTGTTTTTTTAAGAGCATTAATCTCTATTCCACACACTTTCACTTTTCGTGTCGTCTTCAATTGCGTGTTTAAATAAATGGTTATTTCCGTTCATTTTTTACTCCATATTATTAAATTAGAATTTATAACGTACTTCGGCATAAGCGCTGCGTTCGGGCAAGGGTAAATCATTGGGGATAGAGCGGCCGGTAAATTCGCGAGCATCAACATCAAACAAGTTTCTGATTGATGCGGTTAACTCCCAGTTATTGTTAGCAGCAAACCGCAGTGTGGTGTCGGTCATAAAATAGCTGTCAACGGCTGGACGTAAGTCGGGGTTGATGCCACTGGTATCGCGGGGGCGTTCTCCAATCCAGCTGCTTTGTATGTTCCAGTTCCAGGGGGGTAAAAAACTCCAGTCAGCGCGAATATAGGCATCTTCACTGGGCTCCTGGATAGCGCGAAAATTACTATTATTTTGTTTTCGCTTGGTGTAGTTAGCATAAAGGCTAATGTGTTTACTTGCTTGCCAACGAGCTTCTAATTCAACGCCTCTTACATTGTGATTACCGCTATTTTCAAATTGTCCTGTATTTCGATTGTTGATAATGATGTCGGTGAGTTGAAAAATAAATAAATTGGCGGTGAGTTGCAGATTTTTTTTTGCCGTATAAGAAAATACCAAATCAAGTGTTTCCGAGTTTTCTGGATTGAGGTCGGGGTTTGGGATGGTGAAAGATGTTTCGTCGTATAGCTCTAAATAAGAGGGAGGGCGAAATGCCTGGCCGTAAAGCAATTTAGTTGTTAGCTTTTCGGTGCTTTGCCAAACTAATGCTAAGCGAGGGTTAAATGTTCCGCCGAAATCTGAATAGTCATCATAACGAGCACCCACGGTAAATTCGAGTGCAGAGTTGATGCTCCAGATGTCCTGTAAATAAACATGGCTGATTTTACGGGTTTCTTCAGGTGCAAATGCATAGGGAGTGTGAGAAATATCAACTAGTGGTGAACCGGGTGCAATTGGGTTGCCATCCGGGCCAGTGCCGTAATTGACCCGGTGCTCGATTGAATGTAAATCCTGGTTTGTGTAGCCAGCACCGAGTCGAATTAAGTGATTGGCAAAGGCCGTGTATTGTGTACTGGCTTCAAATACAGTGCGTCGTTCGTTCGATCTTTGCTGATTAATTTGCCCATCGGGATATACAGGGCCGCCGGGGCCATCTATATAACCCGGTGGACGTTCTTGAAAACCATTGCCCGATGAATAGCTATAATCTTGAAGGCGTAATTCTAGATCGAGTGTCCAGTTTTTGCTAATGTTGTCATCGTTATAAAACAGGTCGAGAGTAGTGCGTTTGTCACTGGCTTTTGTTACGGGGTCTAAAACACCGAAACCGGTTAAGCCAATTTCAAGTTCACTGCTTCGCATATATGCCAGGTTCATTCGCCAGTTTTGGTTTTTTAATGACAGGCGAATATCTTCATTACGCCAGCCGTATTGTGCGTTATCGGGTGCGTAGGATACTGGGCTACCCGGATTGTCCGCATCACTTCGGGTTTGACCATCAGCCTCTATTAAAGGGTTGTAACCATCAGTATCAGTGACATTGGCGCTAAAATTGAGTTCAAAATCGCCGAAGGAATCGCCATGTTGTACCCAGGCCGATTGAGTATTAAAGCTGCCGCTACGTACACCCACTTCTGAATATTGAACTTTTGATGCGGCTTTGGTGATAACATTTATCACCCCGGCAGAGGCATCGGCACCAAATAGCGCCGAACCAGGACCGCGAATTATTTCAATTCGTTCAATGACGTTGGCGGGTAAGCCCTTCCAGAAAATACCGAAATTCCAGACTAAGTCGACCATTGAGTTACCATCAATCATTAACAGGGTTTGCTTACCTTTAGTGCCTCTAAATTGAATGAGTGGACGGTCTCCAAACTGGCTGACCCTAATATGTAAACCGGGTACGCCTTCTAGCACTTCTACTAAATTGGTCGCGCCGGTTGCTTTAATGTCATCGTCGGTAATTAATGTGACAACCGCAGGTGACTTAGTTGAGGTTTGTTTAGAGGCGGTGGCAATCGTGGTTTCTAAACTTATTAAGTCTTCCAGGCTAAGAGAGATAAAGTGATCGAAGCGATCATCAGAATCAGCCGTAGCATGGTTTAATGGGAAAACGGACACTAATAGAGCGAGTAAAATATTGAATGAATTGGGGTGAATATTATTCTTCATAGGCAGTTAAGACGGTTTATTCGTGGTGTGAGTTAATTTATGTGCCGTGATAATCAATAGCGCCTGAGAAGAAGGGGATGGCGCTAAGGCAGAGGGCAATGAAAACACGAGTTAACCTGAAATTTATAATAATGGAAGTGTAGTTCAAAAACATTCAAAATGGGACAGTAAAAATGCCTTATTTGGTGTTTTTTTGAAAGTTATGAGTTTGTATTTGTTGGGCAAAAATAGCCGTACTATTCGTCGGTAATTCACAACTGCCCTGTATGCAAACATAGGCTGTGGTTTTGCCATTGATTGCAATTTTATCTTCACCAATACTGATGACTTTAGACTGATCTTTTAAGTCTTTGCCTTCGACCATAACCGACACAACCCGATTAGGTAAATATTGATTTTGCAGGACAGTTAAAAAAGCCTGACTTTGATGTTTTTTACCCATTGGCGTGATAATGATAATTTCTTTGGCCTGATCAAAATAAAAATCGACGGCCACTAGCATCTTTGTAAGTGACATTGGGGATGTGTTTAAAATATTTGAAAATGATTTCAATGATTTTTCGGCACGGTTAAAATAATTTGTATTAGAGGTGAATTCGGCAAGGCGCAATAAATTTAAAATGTGCACAGAATTTCCGCTGGGTTCTGCACCATCATAACTGGGCTTTTCTCGACTTATTAGTTGCTCGTGATCATCGCTGGTCATAAAGTAACCCCCGTTTTTAATGTCTGCAAAGTGTTGCTCTAATGTTGTATCTAATTCGATGGCTTTGTTCATCCAATGAATATCAAAAGTGGCCTCATATAAATCCAGTAGGGCAGCAATCAAAAAAGCGTAATCATCTAAATAGGCGAAATGTTTGGCTTGTCCATCTTTATAGCTTCTAAATAAACGGCCGTTTTTATACAGCTTATTGAGAATAAAGTTTGCGCTTTTAGTGGCTTGTTGAACATATTCATTTTTATTTAAAACCAAACCGGCTTTAGCAAATGCAGATATCATCAATGCATTCCATGCAGTTAATATTTTCTCATCCCGTAGGGGAGCGTGGCGTTTTTGGCGTTGCTGATAAAGTATTGCTTTAGACTCCAAAATGATTTTTTGAATTTTATCTATATTCAAGTTTAAATTATCTGCTACTGCATTAATGGGTTGCGGAGTATTAAGTATATTGCGGCCTTCAAAATTTCCTTGCGCGGTAGTTGCAAAAACGGCTTTAAATATTTTGTAACGCTGTGGCCCCAAGATTTTAATCAGTTCATCTTCAGTCCAGGTAAAATAATAACCTTCTTCCATTTCGCCGGAGGATGACAGGCTGTCTGCATCGGTAGCAGAATAAAAGCCGCCTTCAGGTGATGTCATTTCACGTTGAATATAGTTTAATATACTATTATTAATGTTTTTAAAGTGCGTGTTTTTTGTGAGTTGGTAAGCTTCAAGGTAATCTATGCTTAATAGAGCATTGTCATACAGCATTTTTTCAAAATGTGGAACCAGCCATTCATTGTCAATAGAGTAACGGTGAAAGCCGCTGGCAATGTGATCATAAATTCCACCTGCGACCATTTTTGTTAAGCTTAAATTGATTATTTCTAAAATTTCTTTATCACCGGTGCGTCGATAATAACGCAGTAAAAATTGAATAGGGGTTGTGCTGGGAAACTTTGGGGCATCACCGGTGCCGCCATTAAAACTGTCAAATCTAGATTTATAATAAAGTGCGGCAGTCTGCATAATTTTCTTATTGGGTAAAACTGAGCCTGTGGTGGGCAATAAATTATTTTTTACCGCATTGGTTAAATTGTGGCTGACGGAAATAATTTCATTTGGCTGCATTTCGTAAAGTAGCTTTAGTTTTCTTAAGAGCGTTAAAAAGCCGATGTTAGCTCCGCGATCACCATCGCGTGCAGGAAAATAAGTGCCGCCATAAAAAGGCTTTTTATTCGGCGTGAGCCAAACATTCATCGGCCAGCCACCATTTTGACCAAGTGCATGCAGTGCGGCCATATAAATGGCATCAATATCGGGGCGTTCTTCCCGATCTACTTTTATCGCGATATAGTTTTCATTAAGAAACGTGGCAATTTCTATATTTTCAAAAGATTCTTCTTCCATAACGTGGCACCAATGGCAGGTTGAATACCCTACGCTAAGTAATATTGGACGATTAAATTTTGCCGCGGCGATAAATGCCTCGTCCCCCCAGGCATACCAGTTAACTGGATTATGTGCATGTTGCAGCAGATAAGGGCTGGATTCTAAAAATAAACGATTGGTGTATTTGGCTGTACCATTTGCATTTAAGTGGCGAGTTCGAGGTTTGTATGTTTTACCCCGTGATTGACGTAAATCGGAAATGGATTGGCGCAGCTGTGCGCTAAATTTTTCTGCGCCAGGTGGTGTGTTATCAATGTGAATGCGTGTGTTAAGGGTTTTGGGTTGCACCGTTGATTGGCTATTTGCAGAAAATACCGGCTGAGCCGTGCAAATTAAAAATAAGACAATTAAAAATAATGGGTGAGTTGGCATTGTAATTGGCTAATCCAATAGCTGAAAATATTGGTACATTTTAGCGTATTTTATGAGTCTAATAGCTATTTATATGTAAATTATTAGCATGAGGTTAGCGTATTTTAAGTTGAATAAATAATATATTTATTTTGCCATTATTTCTGCAGCCCGGCTATTGTTTTAAATGTCTTTATTAGTGTATGCTGAAGTCATGTTTAATGATTTACGAACCCCTCTTTCAATTAATTTTTAATAAAAATGGATTAACTAAAAATGCAACAATTAAAGCAAGTTTTTATACTGATATTACTCATATGTGTTTCAAGTTTATTTTCTGTACACGCAAAATCGTCTGATGATGAATTCAGTCAGGTTAAAATTAAAACCATTGAGCTTGGTCATGGCCTTTATATGCTAATGGGAATGGGTGGAAATATCGCTATTTCGGTTGGTGACGATGGTGTGTTTATGATTGACGATCAGTTTGCGCCCCTAACGCCTAAAATTAAAAAGGCCATCGCTAAAATAACCGATAAGCCGATAAACTACATGATTAACACGCATTGGCATTATGATCACACGGGTGGTAATGAAAATTTGGGTAAAGACGGTGTTGTCATTGTAGCTCATGATAATGTTTATGAGCGCATGAGCAAAGACGGTTTTATTAAAGCCTTTAATAAAAAAGTACCCGCATCACCGAAAGTGGCCTTGCCGGTTATTACCTTTAATGATGCTGTTACCTTTCATTTTAATGGTTTGAAAATAGAGGTTGAACATCAGCGTAATGCACACACAGATGGCGATAGTATCGTGTTTTTTAAATCAGCAAATATTATACATATGGGCGATACGTTTTTTAATGGCCTGTACCCATTTATAGACGCATCAAGTGAAGGCAGTATTAATGGCCTGATTGATACGGCAAATTATGTGTTGAAATTTACTGATGATAAAACACAAATTATCCCCGGACATGGCTCGTTGGGTAATCAAAAATCGCTTAAAGCTTATCGTGATATGTTAATTACCGTAAGAGATCGCATGCAAAAATTAATGGATGAAGGTAAATCATTAGATAGCATTATTGCTTCAAAACCCAATGCCGATTTTGATAAAACATGGGGAAATGGTTTTTTGAATGCAGAAACATTTCTAAAAATATTGAATTCTGCAATGCCCTAAAGGGATTGGTTTTTCACAGTAATTTATTATATGAAATTATTAGACTCAGCAAGTGTGGTACAAACCCCTGAGGGCATTGATATTAATTTACGGGTTGCGGGTGTCTGGCCACGCAGTGTAGCCTGGATTATTGATTTATTAATTCGAGGGTTTTTATATGCAGTAATCGTTTTTCTGCTGAGTCAATTAGGTGATTTCGGAATAGGCTTAATGTTGATTGTATTTTTTTTTATGGAATGGTTTTATCCGGTTTTTTTTGAAGTACTTAATAAAGGTATGACTCCAGGGAAAAAGTTTTTTAATATTCAGGTTTTGAACGCTGATGGAACACCGGTTGGTTGGTCGCCATCAATACTGCGAAATATTTTACGCAGCATTGATTTTTTGCCTTTTTTTTATGCTATCGGCTTTATTACTATACTGATGAATAATCGTTTTCAAAGACTGGGTGATTTGGCGGCGGATACGATCGTGGTTTATTACCAGCCTTCAGTTGAGTTGCAAGCTATTCCACAAGAAGCACAATTTAAACCCGCGGTTAGTTTAAACGCAAAAGAGCAACAGGCGATTATTCGATATGCGGAGCGCAGTAGTCAATTGTCAGAAGCGCGGATGAGCGAGCTGGCTGAAATTTTAAATCCATTAGCTGGTGATCATCAAAAAATGACAAAACAGAAGCTGTTGGGAATAGCCAATTTTCTAATAGGGCGACAATGAAGCAGGCTGATTTTGAAAAAAAGTATGCAGACTTTTGGCTGAGACTAGAAAAAAATATTTTAATGGAGTTTAAACCGTCTGTTAGAGGTAATACGTCAGTTGGCGTTAAATTTTCAGATAAAGAAGACGGGCGATTAATAACAGAATCAAAAGGTAGTTTTCCCGAGGACTACCGCTTACTTTGTCATCACTTATCACTTTCCCGATCTCGCAATTATAGCCCACTGTTGATTGACCGATTAGAGAGACTGGTCAATCATGCACATCAGTTGTTTTATAAACGAAAATCACATTTTAATAATTCTTTATTAATTTATTTTACCTGTAATTTTCCCAGTGCTATTCGGCGTGAATGGCGATGGATAACATTATCGTCATTACTGTTTTTTGGTACTTTTTTTGGCATGTTAATTACACTTCAATACTATCCAGATATGGTTTATACCGTTATACCTGCAGAACAGTTAGCGCAAATGGAATCGATGTATGATCCATCACAAGATAAAATTGGCCGTAATCGAAATTCTGGCAGTGATTTTCAAATGTTTGGTTTTTATGTTTTTAATAATACCGGTATTGGTTTAAAAACATTCGCTAGCGGCTTAGGCTTTGGTGTGGGTACCGTAATAACGCTAATCTTTAATGGTTTAACCATCGGTGGTGTTGCGGGGTATTTAAGTTTTATCGGTTATGGGTCTACATTTTGGTCGTTTGTTTCCGGTCATAGCGCAATGGAGTTAACTGCAATTGTGTTGTCGGGGGCGGCGGGTTTTAAGTTGAGTTTTGCAATTATTAATCCCGGGCGTAAAAGTCGATTACTTGCATTAAGGGATAGCGCCAAACAAGCTGTCTATATTATGTACGGCGTATCAATGATGTTTATAGTTGCAGCTTTTATTGAAGCATACTGGTCATCGATGTCCGATATTCCAGCAATTATTAAATACAGTGTGGGGTTATTTAATTGGGCTTTGTTGTTATTGTACTTTTTTTTTGCTGGGCGTTCGCGTGGGTGAATTAGTGTGCAATTAGAAAGAATAATTATAGTACTCAGGCAGCGCACACCTTGGGAAGCGATGGATTTAGGCGTGATACTTATGCGACAGCTCTGGCCGGTTATATTTTTTCCCTGGTTAATTATGATATCGTTGGTTTTGAGCTTTGTTCTTTTCGCCGAGTACCAGGGTCTGCTTTATTTTGGCGGTTTTTTTATGTGGCTGATAAAGCCAATATACGAAAGTATGATTTTATATGTATTAAGTCGCGGTATATTTGGTGATAATTTATCGACGTCTAAAATTTACGGGGCTTATAAAATATGGATAAAAACAGGCTTGCTAACCACATTGCTCTTTTGGCGATTATCACCTTCGCGTTCATTTAATATGCCAGTGCATATGCTTGAAGGTTTAAGCGGTGAAAAACGTAAAAAACGACTACTAGCTTTACACAATGTTAAGGGCGCACATTCAACATGGCTAACCGTTATTGGTGTGCATTTTGAGTATGTCGTCGCGTTAACATTGTATGTTTTCCTGTTTTATTTTGCACCTGACACTACAGCAGGTTATGTTGCCTCGATGTTTGAAAAACCTGATGATCAGTTAGTTTGGTTACTTATAGGATCGGTTATTTATGCAATAACATTGTTTATCCTGGAACCTTTTTATGTGGCATCGGGTTTTTTATTGTATTTAAATAGACGAACGCAGCTTGAAGCATGGGATGTAGAACTAGACTTTAAAAAAATAGCAAAACGTATTAATGACATGAATGGAATTACTGTGTAATGCTGTGTTATAGAAAGCTTGATTCACGAGCGTTATTCTATGGATTGGTGATTTTGATAATGATTATTTCTTTAGGCGTAAATGCAGAGACTTCGATATATGCTCGCCCGAAGGTTTCGACTGAAAAGCATGATATTAATGAATCTAAAGAAATGATTAAAGAGATTAAGTCTGCTCCTCCTTTTGTCAATATAGTTAAGGAAAGGAGTTGGCGCTATAAGAATGATGGTACCGAAAATGCGGATGAAGTAATTGAAGATCAAGGTCTTGTTGAAGCTGATTTAGGCTGGCTACTAGGGGTTGCTAATATTGTAAGTATAGTCATTGAATTTATTTTTTGGATGACGCCTTTATTTCTTGGCTGGTATTTATATAAACATAGAACCTATTGGTTGGCTTTTATCGATAAAAAGAAAGTTGATAAAAATACTTCAACACTACCTGAAACTTTATTTGGATTGGATGTACGGCGTGATAAGTTACCCGAAAACATAGAGCATTATGCGCAAAAGTTATGGAGTAATAATCAAAAGCGTGATGCGGTGAGTTTGTTGTATAGGGGCGCCTTAGTGTTCTTGTTTGATAGCTACCGATTTTCATTACCGTCAGGTGCGACAGAGCATGATTGTCTTCGTTATATTGAAATACATAATGAATTTAATGCTAATAGTCGTGAAAATTCTCAATTCTTATCGGACGTAAGTGAGGATTTAAAAGTAAAAGAACAGCTAAAAATAAAACAGTTTAAATGCTTAACCGATGTTTGGATTAAGCTTGCTTATGCACATAAGTTGCCCAGCGATGAAGAATTTAATGTGATTGTTAATGGCTGGAATAGTTTTTTTGAAACATCAGAAAATAAAAGCAAAATATGAAAAAGCAATCAACATTTTCAGTGTTGAAAATATTTTATATAACGATAACGTTAATTGTGATTCTGAGCTTGTATAACTTTTATGATAGCTTAGAGCCATACTTTTTGGAAGAGGACAAGGGTTATCAGGGAGAGGCGCTGACAAATGATTATTTGGCGGCGGAGTATTTTTTGCTACGAATGGGGCAGAAAACGAAAGAGATAAAATTATTTTCATCGACTCAAGCGCAGTTAGAAAAACAGGATACATTGTTGGTACCGAGTGTTCGCTTGTCATTTGATCGACGGCGTTCTGATGAAATGCTTGCATGGGTTAAAAGTGGCGGTCATTTGATTATTACTGGGCAAGTTGATCGTGAAAAATTATCTGGGCAACAGGATCATATTTTAAGTTCTGTCGGTTTATTTATTGATAGAAAAATTTTGCCAGAAGACTCCGAGAAGGGCGAATACCCTGTTGATATTGTTTCATTGAGCGATGACCAATTTTTACAAGTTGATTTTGATGATTATTTGATTATATCAAAAACAACAGAATTTAATACTGACATAACCTGGGTAGCAAATGATGGTGATAGAACGCATGCGCTTCAGATTAAATTAGGTAATGGAAAGTTAACAGTTTTATCTGACATGAGAATGTTCAAAAATGATTATATCGATAGTTATGATCATGCGGCCTTCCTGATTAGCCTGGCTCAAAATAAACAGCTTAGTCTACCTTTAAATAAAAACACGAGTGTGTTTTATTATTCATTATTTGAAGACCAAATGAATTTATTGCAATGGCTATGGGGTAATGCCTATTTATTGTTGGTTTCAGTGTTTATATTAATGCTGATTATTTTATGGATGCTGATTCCCCGGTTTGGACCTTTAATAAATATTGGCTTACCTATACGTCGAGAGTTTTTAAAACATCTCGCCGCTGCAGGTAATTATCACTGGAGAATGGGGAATTATAACCGTTTATTGGACGATGTTAGAATAAAATTAAGTCATGCTGTTAAACGAAAGTATCCAGAGTGGGTTAACTTAAATAAAGCAGATAAAATTCAGCATTTTTCAGATATAAGTCGATTAGATAAAGATCAAATAGAACTGGCTTTGTTTAATTCAAAAATTGAACAGATAAATGATTTTATAACAACAATGAAATTATTAGAAATACTGAGGAAAAGCTTATGATCCATAATGATTTACAAAATGTAAATGATGATAAGTCGAAAGATTTTGAAATAATTAATCAATTAAAATCTCAAGTTAATTCTTTTTTTATTGGGCAAGAAAATGTTGTCGAACAAGTGATGATTTCGATGCTTGCGGCTGGGCACATACTCCTGGAAGGTGTGCCGGGTTTAGGGAAAACGTTATTGGTGAGGTTGTTGGCAAAGTCAATTAATGGTGATTATGCGCGGGTGCAATTTACTCCAGACCTTATGCCCAGTGATATTACTGGACATGTTATGTTTGATAATGAAGCCAATAAATTTCGTATCCGTCGAGGACCGATTTTTACAAATTTATTGCTTGCAGATGAAATTAATCGTGCTCCCGCGAAAACTCAATCGGCATTACTCGAAGTGATGCAAGAGCATCAGGTTACATTAGAGGGTAAATCGCTGCCTGTGCCCGAGCCTTATTTAGTGATAGCAACACAAAACCCACTTGAGCAAGAAGGCACCTATCCTTTGCCCGAGGCTCAACTTGATCGTTTTATTATTAAAATAAAAATTGATTATCCACAGCTTGATGAAGAGCACCGTATGGTGAAAGCGGTCACGTCAAATCAGGTGGGTGATCAGTTTTCAATTGATGGAGTTGCCCAAAAAGTTACTCAAAAAGATATTGTACGACTTCAAAAATTGGTGAGTGCGGTCTCGATAGATGAAGCCGTTTCTGCTTATGCTGTTGCTATAGTTAGAAAAACTCGTGACTGGTCTGGTGTGTCAAATGGTGCAGGCCCAAGAGGAGGTATCGCGATAGTTCGTTGTGCTCGTGCCAGAGCGTTTATGAATGGTCGTGATTTTGTGGTTCCTGATGACATAAAAAAAGTTGCGCTACCTGTACTACGCCATCGAATTATTTTGTCGCCTGAAATGGAATTAGAGGGAATGGATGTCGACAGGGTGATAAGTGCAATTTTAGAAAATGTACAAGCGCCTAGAATGTAAAGTGATAAGAAAATAAATATTATGATATACAGAAAAGTATTGATATAACTATGAAGTTTATCAAGTTCAAACCGGCCAATCGACTGTTGCAGGTTGCCGTTTCTTTAGTGCTTTTGTCTCTGTTTATGAGCTTTTTAAGTGATGTTGAAACTATCTGGTATCTAATTGTTATAACAATTTTTTCGGTATTGTTATTTGATTTGTGGCGAGTTTATAAAGTTCCTGCTCCAAGCATCATGAGAAAATTATCTGCTACGCTTTCTGTTGGCGTAAGGCATGAAGTCAAATTGACTGTAAAAAATATAAGCCATCAACAATTATCATTAGACCTTTATGATTATTTTACAGAACAAGTTCAGGTTGACGGCATGCCCCGTCGCCTGATTTTAGAGGCGAGTGAAAGTGCAGAATTAACATATCACTTAAAACCATTACACAGAGGGATCTTAAAATTAACTACCGTTGAGTGTCAAATATTATCGCCATTAAATTTATGGTATTTCAAACACTTGTTAGACGTCAATAATTCTGCGCGTGTATACCCTGATTATGCGCCAATTATTGAATATACATTGCTTGCGACAGAGAACCATTTAAGCATGATGGGGATTTTAAAGCATCGCCGTAGAGGGCAGGGTATGGACTTTCATCAACTGCGCGAGTTTCGTGAAAATGACAGTATTAAGCAAATTGACTGGAAGGCATCGTCAAGAATGCGCAAAATGATTGCGCGTGAATATCAGGATGAACGTGATCAACAAATTATTTTTATGTTAGATTGCGGTCATAGAATGCTGGCTCAGGATGGCGAGTTGTCGCATTTCGATTATAGTTTGAATGCTTTGTTATTATTGTCTTATGTTGCGCTTAAGCAGGGAGATTCAATTGGTGTATCAACTTTTAGTCATGAAAATTCGCGCTGGATTAAACCGGTTAAAAGCATTTTAAATATTAATAGTCTACTCAATGGTATTTATGATTTGCAGCCAGGTTCTGATGCGCCTGATTATTCTTCGGGTGCGCGCGATTTGATTCTTCGTCAACGAAAGCGCTCGTTAGTTATTGTGTTAACAAACTTGCGTGATGATGACGCCGATGATTTGAAAGCAGCGGTACTTTTGCTGAAAAAATACCACAAAGTGGTGGTAGTTAGTTTGCAGGAACAAGTATTGGTGCAAGCGCTCGATAAACAGATTGTCGATTTAGATGACGCATTAACCCTGGCGAGTACCCATTCATATTTGCTAAAACGTAATATACTAGTTAATCAGCTACGTGCATTGGGTATAAAGACACTTGATGTTTTACCTGAGCAGTTAGCATTAGCTATGACCAATGTCTATTTAGATTTAAAAACGTCTGGGCAAATTTAGCATTTTTTCGTGAGCCCTTTTTTCCGTGAGATATACTATTAGGGATAAGTAAGTATTTGTTTCAGATTTGTTACTAGATATGTTATTAAGGGAGCAACTAAAACGACGTTTTAATACAGATTTTATTTGTGGATTTTTTGTATTTAATTTGGTGTAGGTATAATAAATGTAATGCTCAATACCGCACTATGCTGTAAAATTTGATTATGAATAAATCGTTAAAAACTAATCATATTAGCTGGTCACAAATATTTAAAAGCGCTAAAGTCTATAAGCGTAGTTTGTGGCGGGCCAATTTTATCGCTATTCTTGCTGCGGTACTCAGCGCACCGGTTCCCATGTTAATGCCCTTGTTGGTTGATGAGGTTTTACTGAATAAGCCGGGTTTTTTAATCGAAACCATGAATCGTATTTTCCCCGAATCTTGGTGGGGGCCAATTTTTTATGTTGTTAGCATAATGCTGTTTACTATTTTTTTACGTTTATCATCAATGCTGTTAGCCGTTTTTCAAACTTATAAATTCACTCAAGTCGCAAAGGAAATCACGTATCAGATTCGTCATAAGCTGCTAACTAAGCTGCAGTTCGTTTCAATGGCGGAATATGAAACTCTGGGCAGTGGGACGGTGGCCTCATATTTAGTAACCGATGTTGAAGCGATTGATACGTTTATTGGTAGTGCGCTAAGTAAGTTTATTGTTGCAGTGTTATCAATTATTGGTGTAGCAGTTATTTTATTGTGGATGCATTGGCAGCTGGCTTTGTTTATTTTAATAATGAATCCGGTGGTTGTTTATTTTACTACGGTGCTTGGTCGTAAAGTTAAAAATTTAAAGGCAAGAGAAAACTCGGCTTTTGAATTATTTCAGCAATCACTGAGTGAAACTTTAGATGCTATCCATCAAATACGTGCGGCGAATCGTGAGCGACATTATTTGAAACGGGTGATTGATAAAGCTGGCGGCATTAAAGTCAGTTCAGCGGCATTTAGCTGGAAAAGTGATGCCGCTAATAGAATCTCGTTTTTTATTTTTTTAATGGGGTTTGAAGTTTTTCGTGCTGTTAGTATGTTAATGGTTATTTTTTCTGACTTATCAATCGGGCAGATGTTTGCGGTGTACGCGTATCTTTGGTTTATGATGGGGCCGGTGCAAGAAATACTCAGCATACAATATAGTTACTATTCTGCCAATGCTGCGATACTGCGTTTGAATAACTTGCTTAAGCTTGAAGTTGAACCGAGTTATCCACATTTAAAAAACCCATTTAAAGATAAGCAAACGATTGGTTTATGTGTAGACAATATACATTTCAGCTATTCACAAGGTGAGCCGGTTTTAAACGGCTTGTCGTTAAATATTAAGGCGGGTGAAAAGGTTGCGATTGTTGGTGCAAGTGGTGGTGGAAAATCAACCCTGGTACAAATATTATTAGGTATGTATACACCGGCTAAAGGTAATTTATTTTTTGATGATGTTGATGTTACTCAGATTGGTTTAGACGTTATGCGAGACAATGTTGCAACGGTTTTACAGCATCCGGCATTATTTAATGACAGTGTGCGAAATAACATTAGCCTTGGAAAGGATTATAGTGATGAACTTATGTGGAATGCACTTGAGGTGGCGCAGTTAAAATCCACTATTGAAAATTTACCTGATGGTATAAATACCATTGTTGGGCATAATGGGGTTAGACTATCAGGAGGCCAGCGTCAACGATTAGCCGTTGCACGACTGATTTTGTCGCAACCTAAAATTGTTATACTTGATGAGGCTACCTCGGCATTAGATACCGAAACCGAATCTAAATTGCATTTGGCAATGCGTGAGTTTTTAAAAAATCGTACTACATTAATTATTGCTCATCGTTTAAGTGCGGTTAAGCAGGCAGATCGGGTTTTTGTATTTGAAGATGGGCAAGTGATTGATGAAGGCGTGCACGAAGAAATGGTGCAACGCGAAGGTGTTTATAAACAACTTTATGGAAGCCATGTAGAATGAGTTATAAAACATTAATTTTTTGGATGTGGGTAATGTATGTCTGATATAAGAATAGGTCATGGTTATGATGTGCATGCATTTGAAGCCGGTGATTATGTTATTTTAGGTGGCGTTAAAATCCCTTATCATTTTCATTTTAAAGCGCATTCTGATGGTGATGTTTTAATTCATGCTGTGTGTGATGCGTTGTTAGGTGCAATGGCATTGGGTGATATCGGCCAGCACTTTCCGGATACTGACAATGCTTATAAAAATATAAATAGCAGAGAATTGCTGAAAAATGTTTATCAGTTGTTAGTTTCAAAGGAGTTTACTTTAGTTAATATTGATGTCACGATTATTGCTCAGGCACCTAAAATGTCACCGCACATTGATGCAATGCAGGATAATTTGTCTGCTGATTTAGGTGCGCAAAAATCACAGATAAATGTAAAGGCCACAACCACTGAAAAATTAGGGTTTATTGGGCAGGAAGAAGGTATTGCCGTGCATGCAGTTTGTTTAATTCAAAAATCTAAGAGATACACCTGATTTAGGTCAAAAATTTTCATTTTACTCAAGATTATTATAAATTATCTTATATACTTAATTTAGGTATACTTAACCCAGGCAATAAATGAATTATATAACCTAATGATCATATGCTGATTTATATTCATGGCTTTAATAGCTCACCGGAATCTTATAAAGCAAGTCTGCTAAAATCCTTTGCGGATAAAATAAGTATGCCCGATGTACTCGAAGTGCCTGCATTGTCTTATGATCCCGCGGTTGCAATGCAACAATTACTCAAAATCGTACAAAATTATCAGTCCCATAGTGGAATACGCCCTTTGTGTTTTATTGGCAGTTCTTTAGGTGGATATTACGCAACCTGGTTAGCGGAAAAATTTGAAAGTCGGGTGGTGTTAATTAATCCGGTAGTTAAACCGTTGGAATTATTTGAAGAATATCTGGGCTTTAATCGAAATATTTATACTGGCGAAGAGTATTCACTCACCCTCGATCATGTGAAGCAGTTACAAAAATATAACGTAAAAGAAATCACCAAGCCTGACCGTTATTTATTAATGCTGCAAAGTGGTGATGATGTGCTGGATTATAACCAGGCACTAGAAAAATATGCAGCGGTACCTTCAATTGTTGAAGAAGGTGGTGGTCATGAGTTTTCAGAGTTTGATCGTCATCTTGAAACCGTATTAGCTTTTTGCGGAATAAATTGTTTAAAAACCTACTCCTAATTTTATCCGCTTTCTTATTTCTGTATAATACTAAAAAACCATGTGAGACCTTTGCACGATAGAGGCGGAAACGCAGTTAATATCTGGCATTGCCCCGTTTTCTAACAAAAAATAGCGAAGTTTTAGGCGCTTTTACTCGTGAATCTATCGTGCAAAGGTCTCTATGTTTATTATTTCGCATTAACTCATTAAAGGAATGTTTATGTCACTTGGCCCGGTGATGCTTGATCTTGTTGGAACATCGATAACCGCACAAGAGCGAGAAATGTTACTGCATCCACAAACTGGTGGGGTGATTTTATTTACTCGAAATTATGAGTCACCCGCACAAATCACAACCTTAATTGCCGAAATACATGCTTTAAGAACACCGCATTTGTTAGTCGCGGTTGATCACGAAGGTGGCCGAGTACAACGCTTTCGTGAAGGCTTTACACATATTCCAGCGGCGGCGATTTATGGTGAAACTTACGCTAAAGATAAAAAGCAGGGCAAATTATTAGCCAGAGAATGCGGCTGGTTAATGGCGGCGGAATGTCGAGCCGTGGGTGTTGATATGAGTTTTGCGCCGGTGCTAGATATTGGCATTGGCATGAGTGGTGTGATTGGTGATCGGGCTTATGATTCGAAACCAGAAATTATCGCAGAGCTCGCTCACGAATATATGGCAGGTATGCAACAGGCGGGAATGGTTGCTACCGGCAAACATTTCCCCGGGCATGGTTCGGTGAAAGAGGATTCGCACACCGCACATCCAATTGATCGGCGCTCACTGGGTGATATTATGATGGAAGATGTGATTCCGTTTGAGCGTATGATTCACTACGGGCTTGCCGCAGTGATGCCAGCGCATGTGGTTTATCCTGCAGTTGATGATAAACCTGCGGGATATTCAGAAATTTGGTTACAGCAAATTTTGCGTCAGCGATTAAATTTTCAGGGGGTTATCTTTAGTGATGATTTAAGCATGCAAGCGGCAGGGGTGGCAGGTGATTTTTCAGCACGTGCCAAATTGGCACTGCAAGCCGGATGCGATATGGTGTTGGTGTGTAATCATTCAGAAGCGGCGCAGCAGGTGTTGGTGTCATTGGAAGATTATTCTAATCCGGCATCACAAATGCGTTTGATTAGAATGCATGGCAGGGGTGCGCTTAATCGTGAAGAGTTAATGGCGACACAAAAGTGGAAATCAGTGGTGAATAAAATTAAACAGTTGGATGATGATCCTAATTATCAGCTAGGTGTTTGATTGAGCTGTTGAACCAGTGCCCTATTCTCTAAAAAATTATTAACGAATGTATAGAAAATAAATATGGAATACCTACAAAATATATTAGATCAGTTAAATCTGGACAAAGACTCAATTTGGATGACGCAGGTTTTTATTATTGTGTTTGCTACTTTGGTGATTAGTTTTTTTCAAAAACGCGCTTTTCAAAAATTAAAATTAAAATTAGCGGCGACCAAAAATCCCTGGGATGATTTATTGGTTGGTGCTGCGGGTAGTCCAGTAGGTTATTTAATTTGGTTGTTAGGCATTTTGTTTGCCGCTGAAATTGTGCAGTCAAAAAGTCAAGCCGCAATATTTGTTGTAATCGATCCAGTGCGAGATATTGGCGTAGTTACTATATTAATTTACTTTTTATTGCAATTGATCAAAGGCACAGAAGAAATATTAATTAATAATCATGCTAATAACGATGAACAAGATTTTGATAGGCATACGGTACAGGCGATTGGTAAGCTGGTTAGAATTTCAGTGTTTATTACTGGAGGGTTAATATTATTACAAACCCTCGGATATAGTATTTCGGGTATTTTAGCGTTCGGTGGTGTTGGGGGTATTGCGATAGGTTTTGCCGCAAAAGATTTGCTAGCTAATTTCTTTGGCGGACTTATGATTTATTTAGATCGTCCATTTAAAGTGGGTGACTGGATTCGGTCAAACGATAAGTCAATAGAGGGTACGGTAGAAAATATTGGCTGGCGTTTAACCCGTATTCGAACCTTTGATAAACGCCCGCTTTATGTGCCCAATTCGGTGTTTAATAATATCTCCGTAGAAAACCCCTCGCGCATGAGCAATCGTCGTATTAAAGAAACCATGGGAATTCGTTATGATGATGCGAATAAAATGGCTGCTATTATTAAGCAGGTTAAAACCATGTTACAAAATCATCCGGAGATAGATAATAATCAAACACTGATTGTTAATTTTAATAGTTTTGCGCCGTCATCTATCGATTTTTTTATCTATACTTTTACTAAAACTACAGACTGGATTCTGTTTCATGAAATTAAACAGGATGTGTTGTTAAAGATTGTTGAGATTATTGAGCGCAATGGTGCTGAGTTTGCCTTCCCAACATCTACCCTGCATGTGCAAACTATGCCCGATGAGAAAAGGTTTGATAATGGCTGACAAGTTGCTCGTTGTAATTGCGAATGTTGATATAACTCGCCCGGCAGAAGTGCTGCCGCCTTTATTGCAAGCGACGGTTGCAGCAGCGATGGAATATGATGTCGAAGTGTTGTTCACCGGACAGGCGGGGCAGCTTGCGATGAAAGGTGAGGCGGCAAAATTATTATTACAGGAAGACGACTCTAAAAGCGTGTACGATCATATTAAGCAGGCCAGAACTGCGGGCGTAGTTTTTAAAGTTTGTACTCCAGCTTTAAAATTCTGGGGGGAAAATATCATTCCTGAAATTGATGAAACCGTTGGTGGTGCTTATATTATTAATGAAGCGATGGATGACAGTGTAGTCACTTTTACCTATTAGTTATGAAAAATTACAGTCAAGCCAAACAGATTTTAGAAAATGCAGAATTGATTTATAGTGCGGAAAAAATTCAGCAGGCTATCGGCCAGTTAGCACAATGCATTAATAATAAGCTTACCGGGCTTGAGCATCCTGTAGTTGCATTACCGGTTATGAATGGCGGCTTAATTTTAAGTGGTCAGTTAATTACGCGTTTAAGTTTTCCCGTCGAAATTGATTACTGCCATGCAACACGTTATCGAAATGAAACCACAGGCAGTAAATTGCACTGGAAGGTAAAACCCCAAAATTCACTAAAGGGCAGAACCATATTGGTGATAGATGATATTTTTGATGAGGGCCATACGTTGAAGTCAGTGGTCGATTTTTGTGAATTTAACGGTGCCGCGCAAGTGTACTCAGTGGTATTAATCGAAAAAAATCACCCCCGTGCTAAAGCGGCTTATAAATGCGATTTTATTGGTATGGGGGTTGAAGATAAATATGTGTTTGGTTTTGGCATGGATTATAAAGGCTATCATCGTAATTTAAATGCTATTTATGCAGTTCAAGATAATTCAGAGTGAGCCAATAAATGAAAGGAGAGTTAAAAATTGATTGTGCAGTTATTGGTGGTACAGGCCTATATGAATTAGATGGTTTTGAAGAAGTTGAGCGCCGCCGCTTAGTGACTCGATGGGGTAAACCGTCGTCCGAAATTATTATTATGAAATCGGCTGAAACCCATGTGGCGTTTTTGGCCCGTCATGGTTTTAATCACGATATACCTCCACACAAAGTTAATTATCGGGCTAATCTGTGGGCATTAAAAGAATACGGTGTGAAAAAAATTATTGCGGTTGCCGCAGTGGGTGGGATTGGCAATAACATGTCACCCGAAAGTATCGTTATACCCGATCAATTAATCGATTACACCTATGGCCGTCAACATACTTTTTTTGAGGCTGAAGATGAGCCGGTTGTACATATTGACTTTACCGAGCCTTATTCCTCGTCGCTTCGCGATGATTTGCTCGCCGCCGCAAAACAACACGCTATAGAAGCAATAGATGGCGGGGTGTATGCCGCAACTCAGGGGCCGAGGCTGGAAACCGCTGCAGAAGTGCAAAGACTAAAGCGCGATGGGGCCGATATTGTGGGCATGACCGGCATGCCGGAAGCGGCTCTGGCGCGTGAAATAGAGCTGGAGTATGCCTGCTGTGCGCTAGTGGTTAATTGGGGGGCGGGCTGTGCGGGTACCCATAAAATTGATCACGATGAAATGCAGGGCATAGTCGATAAGGGCATGGTGCAGGTAAAATCACTGCTTAAACAATTGATTAAATAGAAAATAGATGTGAATTAAGATCAATTGATGCCAGACACTAATCAATTCATGCACTATTGCACTTCGAGCATATCAATCAATATCACAATGTTATAAAATAGCCGCGCTTTCAAAGACACAAGGGTAAACAATGTCACGTGCCGATAAGGTCTCAGACGCTACAGGTCTGGAAAAACTCATTTTAAAACTACGTTACCACGAGCAGTCGCGTCAATGGTTTGCGGTTGTTTTCGTATTAATTGTCAGCTTACTGGGCACTTATGAACCCATATTATTTATGGTGGGTGGTTCAATCGCCGCAGTGGGTGCTACCGTGCGTATGTGGGCATCGGGCTACGTCATGAAAAACAAGCAGTTAGCTACTAATGGCCCCTATGCTTATGTGCGTCATCCGCTTTATGTCGGCAATATTTTACTGTTGATTGGTTTTTCAATAGCCTCTACCCAGTGGTGGTCATTTGTTGTAATGGGGGCACTGTTGTGGTTTTATTATCCGCCGACTATTTCTTACGAAGATAATAAATTACGTGAAATTTTTGGCACAGAGTGGGAGCAGTGGTCAAAAAATATTCATGCATTAATTCCTACATTTGGTGCTAAAGCCGGTAGTGCAAAAAGCAGTTGGTCGTTTAGAAAAAGCCTAATGCAAAATGCCGAACCAGTTATTGTTGCCTACTTGATAGGTTGTATGTATCTACTTTACAAGCAATAAATAGATGCTTAAAAATCTGGATTTTATTTCAGAGAGAGATTTAACTGAATGGGTTGAACAACACCTCTATTCAGAAAAGTATGCGCTATCATCAGGCTATCAGGGGAAAACTCTGTTATTTGATGAGCATCAGCATAAGTTGGTTATTAAAGTTCCTTTGGGTAACATGCTCACTCGCCCAATTAATTTAGCGCTCTTGCGTCACGAATATAAAGTTTATCAAAAACTAGAGGGCCTACGTGTCATTCCTGTTTGTTACGGCATGGCGAGTAATAAATATTTAGTGATAGAGTTTATTGACGGCCAGACTATTCGTCACCAACGGCCAGCAACCGATTCGGTTTTTTTTATAAAATTACTGTCAGCGATTACAGAAATGCATCAACGCGGCGTCGCTCATTTTGACCTTAAACGCCCAGAAAATTTACTCGTGACTAAAAATGAAGAGCCAATCATTATTGATTTTGGCGTGTCTATTATTAAAAAGTCTGGTTTGAATGGATTGAATTTACATTGGCTGAATCGGTTTTTGTATAAGCTGGCATTGCAATTTGACTATAATGCTTGGGCCAAGCATAAATATAATAAGCAGATGCATTTAATAAATGATGAAGATAAAATATTTTATAGAAAAACTGTAGTTGAAATTGTGTCTAAAAAGATAAAATTTTTTTACAGAGAACGATTTTTAAAATTATTTAAGCAGTGATTTAGCGCTTTGAATATATTTTTTTCTAGCTAATAATAGCTGCCAACGATTACCCCCACATTGCTGCCATAAAACAGCAGAACGTATACCTGCAAATAGTAGGGCGCGTATTTTATTTGCATTTCTTGATTTAGTTAAATGCAACTGCTCGCCTTGCACCATTATTTTTGCACCCACTGGGCTGATATCTTGTTGATATACATTAGCTAATTGTGCCACAATATTTTCATGGCTCACATGAAAGTAATCTACTTTTTTTTGAATATCTTCAAGGTCACTACCTAACTTATTCATTAGTTTTGAGTTTTTAATTAACTTTTTTTGAAGGTGTAAAATTTGAATAACATAACGAGTGATATCTATATCAATCTTTTTGTTATTTCCGGATAGTTGTTCATTTAAACACGTTAAGCCTTTTTTTATGGTTGAGTAATCTCCATATACATCCATTACCTTATGAGTATCATAATGGAACAGGGTCTCCAGTAGCGAGGCGAATTGTGCTTCAGCAACATTACCGGAAGTCGCAATTTCTTTTACTAAAATAGCGGCTTGATAAACTCCGGCGAGGGCAAGGGTTTTGTCGTCTTGTGAATATTGCATTGAAGTTTTAAATTGTCTCGTTATACATATCGTCAATAACGCCGCCACCTAAACAAATATTGTTTTGGTAAAATACAATTGATTGACCGGGAGTAATTGCACGTTGGGCCGATTCGAATTTAACCGTAATCGAAGCATTTTTAATATTAACTATTGTGCAGGCCTGGTCGTTTTGCCGATAACGTACTTTTGCATAACAATTAAAGGGTAGTGTAGGGGCCGTACCACTAACCCAGCATAATTGAGAAGCGCTCAAATGGTTATGGTAAAGTGCAGAATCATCGCCTTGAGCAACATATAAAATATTATTTTTTAAATCTTTTTTCACACTAAACCAGGGCTCTTCAGTTGCATTTTTTACACCGCCTATGCCTAGCCCCTTGCGCTGGCCTAAGGTGTAATACATCAGGCCGTGATGTTTGCCAATAATTTGTTTGTCGAGTGTTTTTATATCGCCAGGTTGTGCGGGTATAAAACGCTGTAAAAAATCTTTAAATTTTCGTTCACCAATAAAACAAATGCCGGTGCTGTCTTTTTTATTGTGGGTGATAAAATTTGATTTTTCGGCTATTTTTCTTACTTCCGGTTTTTCAATATTACCGACCGGAAATAAACTGTGTTTGAGTTGCTGTTGATTGAGTGTATATAAAAAATAGCTTTGGTCTTTATTGTCATCCAACCCCTTTAGTAATTGGTATTCGCCGTTATGCTCTGCGAGTTGCACATAGTGACCGGTTGCAATGTAGTTGGCACCGAGTTGTAATGCGTAGTCCAAAAAAGCTTTAAATTTTATTTCTTTATTGCAGAGTATATCCGGATTGGGCGTGCGCCCAGCACTATATTCATTAAGAAAATGTTGGAATACCCTGTCCCAGTATTGATCTGCAAAGTTAACGCTGTGTAATTTGATATTTAACTTATCACAAACTTGCTGTGCATCTTTTAAATCATCTGCTGCGGCACAGTAATCCTCGTCATCATCCTGCTCCCAGTTTTTCATAAACAAGCCTTCAACTTCATAGCCCTGTTCAATTAAATTGAGTGCCGCAACTGACGAATCAACGCCGCCGGACATGCCAACGATAACACGTTGTTTGTTAATAGCTATATTATTCAAAGTCGTCATTTTCCAATGTGTTATTTGATTTTTCATCGGGGGATAAAAAGTTCAGGAATGACTGTTTTTTATAAGGTCTGATGATGGCGGTATCACCCAGTTCACTGGCTTCAGATTCAATAATATACAGTTTTGAATTGTTTAAAGATTGTAGCATGAGCCCTGTTGTTTTAGTTCCCGACCAGGATTTTTCAGTAACGGTTTTACGCAATAGATGACGAGTAACCATGTAGTTGTCGAGTAATACGTTTAATATGTTCTTTATATTAAGATAATTGTTTCTATCTTTATTTTCAGCATATAAATCATCAGCCGTATTTTTTTCGGATGCTCGACTTGCAAGGCTGTGATAAACATCAAATTCAATCAGAGCAATAGCATTGACGATATTATCCTGTTCATCTTTATCGGTGGAAAAAGGCGTTGAGAATATTTCTTTTACATCGGCCCAACAGTCTTCAGTTAATTTTATACTGAGTGGTTTTTTACATTGTTCATTAATGCAAAGTTTAATGTTGGGCGTTGCGAGACTGTTTTGAATGTTAATCAAAAACAGTGCCGTAATGATAAATGTGCGTAAGAGAAGTTTCATAATTCTATATCAGTTAGTAAATCCAGGGGATACTTTTTACCTTTAAGGTAATCGTCTATACAGTGTAATACTAAAGGGCTGCGCAATTGTTGGGTTCTTTCGACTAGTTCATCTCGGCTTAGCCATAGGGCTTGAATGATGCCATCGTCGAGTTGTTGTTTTTCATTATGTTGGCTGCAACTACCCACAAAAGCAACCCGTAAAAAACATTCCCGGGTAACGGGTTGCACCCAACGGTAAATACCACTGATGTATTCGGGTTTAAAAAGCCAGCCGGTTTCCTCCTGGGTTTCTCTTATGGATGCCTGCAATAAACTTTCGTTAGGGTCGAGGTGGCCTGCGGGTTGGTTGTATACAGTTTTACCACCGGAGATTTCTTCGACCATTAAAAATCGATTATCCTGTTCAATGATAGCGGCTACCGTTGCATGGGGTTTCCAGATATTTGACATTTTATTTTTCGTCGTGATTAGTGTTGCGCAGCTTTTTATTTTTCAAATACTGCAAAATATGTAATCGCCATATTAAGCGAATACCCATATAACCGATTGTTGCGCTGGCTACACCGAGTGTAAAACAGCCTAGCAAAAAGGGTTGCCAGATCGCTCCCATTTGTTGAGCAATCCAGTCGAAGGAGGCTTCAAATTCAATTGTACTTGGAGGTAAGCTCAGCATCCAACTACCTAGAATATAGGCGGTGTAAAACATTGGGGGCATTGTAATAGGGTTGGTAATCCACACGAGGACAACAGAAATGGGCAAGTTGCAATGCAGTAAAATAGCCGCACCCGCCGCTAATATCATTTGTGATGGCAGTGGTATCCACATAAAAAAGAAGCCTACCATAAATGCCAGTGATACAGATTTACGGTTCATGTGCCATAAATTAGGTTCGTGTAAAAATTGACCAAATATGCGAAGCGATTTTGATTGGGTGATTTTATGCGGGTCTGGCAAAAACTTGCGTAAAAACTTTTTGGGCATAATGGGTTGTTAAGTACTCGAATTATTTATTAGTAATATAAATGCTTTGACTCATCGTAAAGCCGAAATATTAGAGTTTAGTAAGTTGCCAGTTTGGTTTGGAGCTAAGTACAAAATTAAATCTAACATAACTTGGCAAGTATCGTATTTTAAGTTTTAATTATAACAGACAGATCAAATAATAAGGATTTTAGTTGTGTCTGATACTGAGATTAATTCATCGACAAGGTGTGAGCAGGGTAAGCCTCAATTTATTGACAGAAGTTCATCGCCGTTTCAATATCATTATTCATTTTTTGAGTCTTTTATAACGCTCATTAAACATCCTTCCCTGCTGCTTTTAGCGGTTTCGTTCTTAATAGGGGTTTGTACATTACAAATACAGGCTGACTTAAACGGCTTGCTGTGGAATGCGGGTTTAACATGGGGTTTATTGTTAGTTAGTGTCGGGCTGTTTTTACTACTACGGGGCTGGCGAGTTCCGCTGAGTTTCATTTTTGGTTTTTTATGGGCACTCTTGTTTGCTCAGAGTTATTTAAGTCAGTCTTTACCTGCCGCACTTATTGGTCAGAATTTGTTAATAGAAGGCGTCGTAAAAGGCTTGCCCGATTACACTAATCGTTCAGTGCGTTTTGATTTTGAGGTGAGTCAATATCTTTCTGTAAATGGCAAATCGATGGATAAAACCAGTGTTTTACTGCCATCACGCTTAAGGCTAAGTTGGTATTATCATAAAAATAGAATCAGCAGTGGTGAGCTCTGGCGGCTAAAAGTGAGGTTAAAGCCTCCCCATGGCATGATGAATGCGGGTGGTTTTGATTATGAAAAGTGGCTGTATCAGAAGGGGATACATGCTACGGGTTACATTCGAAAAGCTGCAGATAACCTGCAACTGGATAAAGCAGGGGACTCAATTGATGGTATTCGCGAAAGCCTGTTGTCTGTGATTTCTAATTTGCCCGATAAGACATTTCAGGGCTTGCTGCAAGCGCTAACCATCGGCCATAAAACGGCTATTAGTACACAGCAATGGCAGGTGTTGCAGCATACTGGCACCAGTCATTTAATGGCAATTTCGGGGCTGCATATTGGGCTGGTTGCTGGCATGGTGTTTTTTATGGTGCGCTTTTTAGTGCCACCATTCATTAGCCGATATATTAGTGCGCCTCAAGTTGCGGCAATTATCAGTATTGTCGCGGGTGGTTTTTATGCTTTGCTGGCGGGCTTTAATGTGCCAACACAACGCGCCTTTATTATGCTGCTGGTGTTTATGCTGGCGATAGTGATTAAGCGTCCGGCATTCAGTATCAATACTTTTGCCTGGGCCATTATCGCGGTTTTATTGATTAATCCGTTGAGCGTATTATCAGCGGGTTTCTGGTTGTCCTTTAGTGCCGTTCTTATTATTAGCCTGGTTTCCTCATCAAGGCTAAAATCTCATTCTGGCAGCTTATCAGCCTGGGTCTCGGGTTTAAAAATACAGTGGTATATTGCCCTTGGAATGCTGCCATTGAGTGTGATTTTATTTCAACAGGGCTCATTTATATCACCCATTGCCAATATGTTGGCCATACCTTTAGTTGGAATGCTGATTGTGCCATTGGCGCTGCTTGCCAGTTTTTTGAATGTGATATCCACTGAAATGAGCCAATGGTTATTCGTGCAAACCAGTGAGTTGTTGTCGTCTATTTGGTTACTGCTAGCCTGGCTTGCCGATATGCCTCTGGCAGGTTGGCAGCGCTCATCTGTTCCCGTTTTGATGAGTGTGTTGAGCATCGTCGGAGTGGCGTTATTATTGTTGCCAAAGGGGGTGCCGATGCGATATTCGGGTGTTTTTTTATTATTTCCAATGGTGCTTTATCAAATGCCTAAACCTGAAGCGGGCGCATTTTGGGTGAATGTAGTGGATGTGGGACAGGGCTTATCAGTATTAGTTCGCACTCACGATAAAGCTTTACTATATGATACCGGCGCAAAATTTAGTGATCGATTTGATATTGGTCAGCGTGTTGTGGTCCCATATTTAAACTTTATTGGCGTTAAGCAATTAGATACTTTATTGCTGAGTCATGGTGATAATGACCATGCGGGCGGAGCGGATGCGGTGATGCAAACGCTACACGTTAGAAGCCTGTTGGCAGAAACCAGGGTACTTGAGAAAAAATCTCGTTATAACACCCACGACAAAGTGTGTGCGGTAGGCCAAAACTGGAACTGGAACGGGGTCAGTTTTGAAGTTTTACATCCGGATAAATTTTATCCAAAATCGAATAACCGCAGTTGTGTGCTGAAAATCAGTACCCCATATTCCAGTATGTTGATTGCAGGGGATATTGAGCGCAAGGCCGAACGACAACTGCTTAAACGATCATCTGAAAAAATAACCGCTGATGTTGTGCTGGTGCCGCATCATGGCAGTAACACATCATCATCAAAAGCATGGCTGAAAAAAGTTAATCCGCAGCTGGCAATTGTTTCCGCCGGCTATAAAAACCGATTTAACCACCCCACAAAAAAAATACTCAAGCGTTACCATTCTCAAGGCATTGAGGTTTTAAACACAGCAAATGCCGGCATGATTCAGCTTAAATTTGCATCAACAACAAAAAAGCGGGCATTTAGTGTGCAACAACAACGAAAAGTTGATAAGCACTATTGGAATCATCGCCTGCGATAACGTATTATGTGGCCATTATTCTTAGACTAAAACAAGGCGGCATACGTGTTTGAAATGGTTAAAGCCGGTGGGTGGTTAATGCTCCCCATCATTGCAGGTTCGATTATAGCCTTCGCAATAATTCTCGAGCGCTTTTGGACGCTGCAAAAGAAAAAAGTCATTCCCGAGCATTTAGTTGCCAGCATCTGGCATTGGGTAAAAGAAGGTCAGCTTGAGCGCTCTAAAATCGAAGAAATTAGCAAACAGTCGGCATTGGGTAAAATACTTGCCACGGGTTTAAATAATCGCCACCTTGAACGTGATCGAATAAAAGAATCCATTGAAGAAACCGGCCGACAGGTTGTGCATGAAATGGAACGTTTTTTAAATACCCTCGGCACCATTGCATCCATCTCGCCCTTGTTAGGTTTGTTAGGCACAGTTATCGGTATGATTAAAGTCTTTAATGCCATCACCAGTGCCGGTGTCGGTAATGCGGCACCATTAGCCGGCGGTATTTCACAGGCGCTAATTACAACAGCGGCGGGATTAAGTGTGGCGATTATTGCATTAATTTTTCACCGCTATTTTCGCGGGCGGGTTGATGAGCTTGTAGTTAAGATGGAAGAGGAGGCGATTAAAATGGTTGATGTGTTACACAATAACCGTAATTTGTCCGCCAGTAAGAATGAAATAAAAAGTGGTGCCAAAAAAGCAGCGGGGAAAGTGGCTTGAATCTCAAACCCCAACAGCGCGAAGAGATTGATTTAAATATAACACCATTAATAGATGTGGTATTTTTATTGTTAATCTTTTTTATGGTGTCCACTACTTTTGAAAAAACCTCGAAATTAAAAATCGATTTACCCGAAGCTTCTGCACAGGCAACATCGCAAGCCGACAAAAAAATTGTGGTTGGAATTGACGCGAAAGGTCGCTACTATATTAATGAGCGTCAACTGGTTAACACGCAGTTAAAAACCTTAAAAATGGCATTGCTTAAAATTGCAGGTGATAACAAAACCATTCCCATTGTATTGCGCGCCGATGCAAAAACTCCCCATCAATCTGTAGTAACTGCAATGGATGCAGCTTCACAAGTTGGCTTAACCCGCATGTCAATTTCCACGCTTGAAACCAGTAGTAAATAATTGATGATTAATGAATCACCTGATCCGGTTAGCTCAAAAATAACCTATCGCAGATTAATGGCATACACCTTTCAACATAAAGGTGTATTTGCTTTTTCTATTTTAAGCATGATTCTGGTTGCATCAACGCAGCCCGCTTTTGCCGCACTCATGCAGCCTATGTTAGACGGTGGATTTGTTGAGCAGGACCCGCAAATTATTAAATGGTTACCCGTGGGTATAATTGGTATATTTTTAGTGCGAGCCGTTACGGGTTTTTGTTCCGATTATGGAATGGGCTGGATCGGGCGTGGCATTATTAAAACCATGCGCGCGCAAATGTTTTATCGTTTGCTGGTATTGCCTAATAAATATTATGACGGTACATCAACGGGCGAAACCATTTCGCGTTTTACTTTTGATGTTGAACAATTAGCTACCGCTGCAACTACTGCCATTACCATTATGATTAAAGATGGTTTAATGATTATTTTTTTAATTGCCTGGATGTTTTATATTAGCCCAAAATTGGCAACGATCTTTTTAGTATTAGGCCCAGTGTTGGCGTTAATAGTGAGCCTTGTTTCTCGTCGTTTTAGAAATATATCCCGGCGTATTCAAAACTCAATGGGGTCTATTACACATGTACTCGAAGAAACCGTACAGGCACAGCGGGTGGTTAAAATATTTGGCGGGCAGACATACGAGCAGACGCGCTTTGAAAAAAGTAATAATAAGAATCGCCAGCAAAATTTGAAACTGATGGTGACCACTTCACTTAGCACGTCTACTTTGCAATTTATCGTTTCATTTGCGCTGGCGGGAATAGTGCATGTGGCCATTCAGGAAGGTCTGGAGGGGAAGTTAACCGTCGGAACTTTTACTGCATTTATTGTGGCCATGTCAATGCTGTTTCAACCCCTGAAGCGCATTACCAATATTAATGCGGTTATTCAAAAAGGTGTGGCGGCGGCAGAAAGTGTTTTTAAATTTCTTGATACTCTGCCAGAAGTGGATAATGGCAAATATGAGTCGCAAAAAGTGAGTGGCGAATTAGTTATCGAAAACTTAAATTTTTCTTACGATAACCAACCCGATAAACGGGTGTTAAATAATATTAACTTACATATTTCTGCGGGTGAAACCGTGGCCTTTGTTGGGCGTTCGGGCAGTGGTAAGTCAACGCTGGTTAATCTTATTCCACGTCTTTATGATGGCTATCAAGGCACTATTTCACTTGACGGTGAAAGTATTAATAATTATAAAATTTCAAATCTTCGCCGCCACATTGCTTATGTAGGGCAGGAGATTGTATTGTTTAATGACACCATAGAACACAATATATCCTATGGCTACTCAGATGTGAGTATCGATGAAGTTAATGCAGCAGCAAAGTCTGCCAATGCGCTTGAATTTATCGAAAATCTGCCCGAAGGAATGCAGTCGTTGGCAGGTGAAAAAGGCGTGTTATTATCAGGAGGGCAAAGGCAGCGTTTAGCGATTGCCCGGGCGTTATTAAAAAATGCCCCCGTGTTAATTATGGATGAAGCTACATCGGCTTTAGATACAGAATCAGAAAAATCAATTCAGTCAGCACTTGAAGTGTTAACTAAAAATCGCACGACTTTAGTGGTAGCCCATCGATTATCAACCATTGAAAATGCCGATAAAATTGTAGTGATGGAAGATGGTAAAATTATAGAGATCGGCACACATAAAGAATTAATCACCAAGGGTGGTGCTTATCGTTCTTTGCATAATATTCAATTCAGTGAAACTGACGACGCTACACCTGAATGAAAAGTTTGGATCAATATTGGGGTAGTGTAAATTTTATTTCAATTTTGTTACTGCCTTTGTCGCTGGTGTTTTATTTAATTAGCCAATTCAGAAAATTTTTTTATAAAACAGGTGTAGCGGCATCGTACAAGTCACCCGTGCCAGTGATTGTTGTCGGTAATATTAGTGTTGGCGGAACCGGAAAAACGCCACTTATTATTGAGCTGGTAAAACAGCTACAGAAAAAGTCTAAAAAACCGGCGGTGATTAGCCGTGGTTACGGTGGGCAGTCAGCAACATGGCCGCAAATTGTGAATGCAAATACGCAGGCGAAGCAGGTGGGTGATGAGCCGCAATTGATTTTTCAACATACGGGTTGCCCGGTGGTGGTCGGCCCAAATAGAAAAGATAATATTGAATTATTACTTAAAATATTTTCATGTGATGTGATTTTATCCGACGATGGAATGCAGCATTATGCCTTGCAGCGCGACATAGAAATTTGTGTGGTGGATTCGCAAAAACAATTAGGTAATGGTTTTTTAATTCCGGCTGGGCCTTTAAGAGAAAGTTCTTCCCGACTTAAAACAGTAGATTTGATATTGTATAACGCAGGGGATGACTCGGACGATTCATTTGAGTTGAAACCAACAAAATGTATTCCTATCAGTAAAAATGGTGCTGAGCATAAGTTAAGTTTTTTTTCAGGTAAAACGGTACATGCCATTGCCGGAATAGGTAACCCACAACGTTTTTTTTGTATGCTTGAAAAACATAATATTAATGTGATACCCCATAGTTATAAGGATCATTACAATTATCAGTTATCGGATTTACTATTCGATGATGAGTTAAGCGTATTAATGACTGAAAAAGATGCGGTAAAATGTACGGGATTGGGCTTGGAAAGTAGTTCATTGGATAAGCCTGATTTTAATAGATATTGGTCAGTACCGGTTGACGTATTGTTTAGTCAATCGGCTGAACATAAATTAAATAAAATTTTCGATTCAATATTGTAATCGTTTAAAGAGATAAATGATGGATAATAAACAAGTAGAGTTAATGGCTTGCCCTGAATGCCGGGGTAAGTTGAACTATGATAAAGCTAACAAAGAATTAATGTGTGAAAATTGTAAGCTGGCCTATCCGGTTAATGACGGCATTCCGGTTATGTTAATTGAAGAAGCTCGAAAACTTAAGGGTACATCATAAATATTATGGTGGCCTATCATATTGTTATTCCTGCTAGATATGCATCAAGTCGGTTTCCGGGTAAACCGTTAAAAATGATTAATGATAAAACTATGCTTGAACATGTCTATTCTGTCGCTAAAAAATCAACGGCTAAAAGCATTGTGATAGCAACCGATGATGAACGCATTTATAAAGTAGCTGAAAAATTTTGTGATCAGGTATTAATGACATCCGATCAACATCAATCGGGAACAGATAGATTGGTCGAGGTTTGTCAGCTTCAACAATGGGGCGCAGATGAAATTGTGGTGAACTTACAAGGTGATGAGCCTTTAACGCCGCCTGAATTATTGTGTCAAGTTGCAAGAAATTTATATGAAAAAAATGCTGCGTCAATTGCAACTTTATGTACGCCGTTAAACTCGACTGAAGAAATAACGGATCCAAATATTGTGAAAGTTGTAGCTGATGTAGATGGTTATGCGATGTATTTTAGTCGAGCCGCAATCCCATTTAATCGTGACGCCGAAAGTTTACAGCTTAATAAATTGTATCAGCGCCATTTAGGTATTTATGCATACCGTGTAGGTTTTTTAAATGAGTACAGTCAGCTGTCGCAATGTGATATTGAAATATTTGAAAAGTTAGAGCAATTACGTGCTATGTATTTTGGGCATAAAATTCATATCGAAACGGCTTTATCTTTGCCAGGGCCGGGTATAGATACGCCGGAAGATTTACAGAAAATTTATTCTTTACTGGCGTCTTGATTTTATGAGTGATACTAATATATTTTTTGCCACCTGTTCAAAGGGACTTGAGGATTTATTATTTAATGAATTGCTTGCGCTTGATATAAAAACAGCTAAACAGGAATATTCGGGGGTTAGTTTTAGCGGGACATTAGAGCAAGCGTACAAGGTTTGTTTGTGGTCGCGTTTGGCGAGTCGGGTGTTTTTAAAACTAAAATCTTTTGCAGCATCTACAGAAGATGAATTATACAATGGTGTACAAACCATTAACTGGCCCCAGCATATTGATATGGAAGGTACGCTGGCGGTTAACTGTACTATTAATCGTTCTGAAATTACTAACTCACATTATGCATCATTAAAAACCAAAGATGCCATCGTCGATCAATTTAATGAGCTTTATGAAACACGTCCATCTGTGGACAGGGAGCAACCGGATGTTCGTGTTAATGTTCATATCGATCACGATCAAGTTGATGTAAGTATTGATTTGTCCGGTGAGCCTTTACATAAACGCGGTTATCGAATTTCGAGTGTGCAGGCTCCGCTTAAAGAAAATTTAGCTGCGGCTATTTTAATTCGAGCAGGTTGGGGATCTGACAAGCCGGATCAGCCCACTGATTTACTCGACCCAATGTGTGGTTCCGCTACATTTTTAATTGAAGCGGCGATGATAAGCTTAAATAGTGCGCCTGGATTAAAGCGCAATTTTTATGGATTTTTAAACTGGAAAGGTCACGATGCAGAAAGTTGGCAAAAATTATTGAGTTCGGCAAAAAAAGCAGTGAAATCATTTACCGATATAAAGAATACTTTCACTGGTTATGATGCAGATAAATATACGATTGCAACAGCACGACAAATTATTCATTGCGCAGGCTTACAGAGTATTATTTCATTAGAGCATAAAGATTTTTCTGAAAGCTGTGAAGTTGTGAAAGAAAATATTGAAACGTTAAAGCCGGGCATAGTTATTGTTAATCCGCCCTACGGAGAACGCTTAGGCGAAAAGCAAGAGTTAGCGCATTTGTATTCAGAAATGGGTGATTGTTGGCGAGAGTATTTTCCCAATTGGAAAATATGTTTATTTACAGCTAATGATGAATTAATTAAACACATTGGCTTACGTGCACATCGCACAAATAGTTTTTACAATGGTGCGATTAAATGTAAGTTATTACAATATCAAATACGTCCAGTATTGTCAGAGGAGAAAAAGCAGGAACGCGATGCAAAGCATGCAGAGCAACGTGCGGCTATAACCAATCGTTTAAAGAAAAATATCAAACATATAGGAAAGTGGGCAAAGAAAAATAAAATTCAAGCTTATCGAATTTATTCAGCAGATATTCCAGAGTATGCAGCGGCCATTGATATTTATGGTGACTGGATTCATGTGCAGGAATATCAGGCTCCCTCAAGTATTGAAATCAATAAAGCAAAACAGCGTTTTGATTTGTTAGTTGATGTGTTACCGGATGTTTTGCAGGTTGATAAAAATAAAATCATTGTTAAAACCCGCCGTCAGCAAAAGGGTTTGTCCCAGTATGAAAAGAACAGTAGTTTGCGCTGGGAATTTACAGTCGAAGAGGGAGGCTATCTTTTTAATATCAATCTTAAAGATTATCTTGATACGGGCTTGTTTTTAGATCACCGTTTAACTCGCCAATTTATATTTGATAAAATACAAAAAGAGCCAGTTGGCGCAAGCTTTTTAAATTTATTCTCCTATACTTCCTCGGTTTCAGTTTATGCAGCAAAAGCGGGGGCTAATACGACTAGTGTTGATATGTCTAATACCTATATTAGTTGGTCGAAGCGTAATTTTGAAATTAATAATTTAATATCGGATAAACATGAGTTTATAAAAGCGGACTGTTTAAAATGGTTAGAAAAAGCGCAAACTGAAACACAACGTTACCGATTGATATTTATCGATCCGCCGACATTTTCAAATTCTAAATCAATGGAGAATTTATTTGATGTGCAAAAAGATCATGTCGGTTTAATTGAATCGGCTGTTAAACTCTTGGAGAAAAATGGTGAAGTTATATTCTCGAATAATTTTCGTAAGTTTAAATTAGATAAGTTAATATCGGAAAAATATGATGTTGAAAATATTAGCGCTTCTACAATACCAGAAGACTTTAAGCGTAACCCCAAAGTACATCATTGCTTTATTATTAAGGCCAAATAATTTAAATATCAATTAAAAGTGATTGCCGGGTGCGGTATTCCACGGCAATCCTAGTTAAATATTTATATTTATTGAAGCATAGCCTCGGCTTCAATAGTAGGCGTTAGCAATGTGTTAATTAATTGGTCTTCTAATTCAATGCGTGTTGCTAGCTCTTCACCCAGTAGTGAAAGGCGCTCCGGTAATTTCTTTTTAAGGTCGGCGGTAAATTTATTGCCGCTATCATAAGTGTCGTTAAATTCTACGGCTAATGCTGTGGTTTTTTCAATTCGAGGATAAATAGTATTGGCGAGTTTGATGATCTCATTGCGTCTTTCTTTGCCTTCTGAAATACGGCTATAAAGTTCGAAGTGCCCAGTTGCGATATAATCAATTAATAGCTGGCAAAATTCTTGTAATAATTCACTGTCAACATTATCAGCTGGTGTTAGTTTATTGCCATCGCAACCCGCCAGGCTACAATAGAGTGTCAGCACTTCATTGCGTTCAGATATGAGTTGTTTTATTTCGCGTCGCGTTCGTGCGCGTCGGTCCGTTGCTGGTTGTACGTCGACTGAATCATTCATGCCAGGCCTCTTGCTTAATGTTAATTAAAAATCATTTGATTGGTAAATTATAGGTTTAGCTGATAGCACTAAATCTTAATACCTTGTTATAAATATATTTATATTAAAACATAAAATTGACACAACTACACATATCAATTGGCTTAAATTTATACCTAAAATAATATATAAAAACTTTACTAATTTGAGTATAAGCGCTATTGGCGATTTATTAAATACTTCGAATAGGTGGGCTATTTAATTAATAAGAAAAGTCTTATTTTCTTATTTTTTATGGTTTATTTATAGGAAGCAGGCGTGTACATTGGGAGTAATATAGTCTTTGTGCCGCGATTGTATGGCGATATCGGAATTATTTACATTCTCTTAATTGATAGTGATTCAAATTATTTGATATTTAAACACAACCAATTTTACATAATATTGCTGGGTCTGGATGTTTTGAGTCAAATTAACCTGACCATTGACCCGGCCCATAGAGAGCTGTAGTGGTCTAATAGCACCAGATACATTAATGAGAGATAATACCAATCAATTATTAAGGTGTCTGAATGGGACAGAAACGAACATACAAACAATACTCTAAAGAATATAAAGAAGAAGCGGTAGC
>Ga0316207_10000423_pt1 | contig 71612 bp, 24 predicted proteins | sample 6weekpyrite_MG_FD_204943 | JGI IMG/M metagenome (GOLD analysis project Ga0316207, IMG submission 204943) | Microbial mat bacterial communities from mineral coupon in-situ incubated in ocean water Damariscotta River, Maine, United States -... | ecosystem: Environmental > Aquatic > Marine >... | reverse complement strand
AAAACTTTGATAATCGAAGCGCTGTGCTAGGCGTGATTCCTCTTTTTTGATTCACCAATTCGTTTATTCTCTGGTAAGGCACATGAATAGCGTCAGCTAATTCACGCTGGCTAATATCCATTGGAATTAGAAATTCTTCCCTCAACATTTCTCCAGGATGTGTTGGTTCTCTATGTGTTGGTATTCGCATACATCACCTCATATTAATGGTAATCTGTGATTTCAACATCACAGGGACCTGATTCACTCCATTTGAAGCAAACTCGATATTGCTGATTGATTCTGATACTAAACTCCCCTTTCCGATCGCCAGATAACGATTCAAACCGATTTCCTGGAGGAACCTTAAGCTCATCAAGATGCACAATAGAATCAAGCTGATCAAGCTTCCTTACTGCTATATTCCACAGGGACTTCGGGCATATTTTTCGTGCATATTTAGTATTTCTGCCATTAAAAATATCCTCAGTCCCTTGAGTTTTAAACGAAACAATCATTTAAGCATAATAGCACGGTTTCCATGCTATTCAAGTTGTTTTGAGCCAAAATAAATCAAATTTCAGTTTGGATCTGGTGAATAAATTTGAGCTTATTCAGATTCGTATTTCTCGAATAAGGCATCTAATGTATCGAATTAATCTCTTTCATCGCTGTCTTTTTTGCATTTATTTAATTTTCAAACTCGTTAAAAAACAAAATTACTATCTTCTTTTCATTATATAGATTTGATATTCGCTGATATGTCGCCACATCTATTTCATTAAGTTAGTTCTTAATCGGTGTATCTGTAAAAACCTTTTCTGAAAAAAACCTAAGCTCAGAAAGATCACTCGCTATGCAACTGGCGGAGTCCTTTAAAATTGATGCGCCGGTCAAAACAATGGAACATGAATTAATACAAGTTGCCCATCGTCATATCAGTGATCGTAAAATCCTTTATACCTTATTGATGAGGCACATTTGATGGAGATGCAAGTACTGAGAAAACTCAGATTGCTGTTCGATCGATTTCCGAAAAAACATAATCTGGTGTTATTTGGTCAGCGGGATTTACTGTATTATCTTTCAATGACAGTCAATGAAGACATTAAAAGTAGAATCACCTATTCCGAAAATATTTTTCCGTTGAATGATCAAGATCTGGAACAATATATTGTTATGGAGCTGGAATCCGTTCGACTGGGCTTGAATACCTTTGATCCTGATCTATGACTAATAATCTTCGAAATATTTCTCATTCGAACAGTTCTACACAACATATTTCTTCCTCAGAAATTACCGTTTCGACTTTTGTTTTATTTTTCAATAAAAGGTCGAGAACAGCACTATTTTGAGCATTTCCTATTCTTATCGATAAAACTCTCAGTGGTGTGTCTTTGATGATAGTGAGTTCTAGAAAATCTGAGTCTTTTGTTACGATTACGAATTCATGCGCCTTGGCAAACTCACAAATCTCTAAATCAGAGTATGCTCAAAAACCTGCTAACGCAACTTGTGTTGATCCTGAAAAGTTGTCTTGGAAAGGTGGTTCATTTTCCAAGACAACTCTACAAATTTAATGCATATAGTTTCTGACTAACAATTCTCGATGCTGCTCAATTACTGGCGTAAAAGAAAATGATCTTAATCGTTTAGCAGAAAGCACAATTCTAAATCGTGTTGAAGACGCACCCGGTAACAAAACTTCACGCATGTATGATGTTAAATCAACATATGGTTCACCCGATCTTTCACCATCAGCAGAAAGAACACTAACCGATGACGGTCTAATATTTTCTAGTACTAGTCGCAATGGCGCATTCATTGGTACTTCTGACGTATTGCGAACTTCAACAATTATGAACGCGTTGCGTGAGCGACGACTAGTATATGGACGTGAGGTTTTTACTTGAAACTGATCAGAAACATCTACCCAGATGCCGGCTTCTGCAAGAACATTTTTTGCCGGAACTAAAAGAAATACTGAAAACATTAAAAGAAATGAAGTAACAATACCAATATATCGTGGCTGGTATCCTTTGTTTTGTAAGATGGTAGTTCTTGATTCTGATATCTTAGTCATAATACTTTCCTTAATTAAATAATATTGCGTAAAAGTCGACAAGCGATTTTCACAAAAAATTTTCCGTTATAAAATAATTATATAATTGAATAAAACAGCAAGACGTAAAAGAAAAACCTATACTAGCGCTTTTTTTCTAACACTATAAGCCAAGCCAATAAGCCCTATTCCCAACAAGAATATTGTTTTAGGATTTGGAATTGGTGTTGGAGGGGGCGGTAATGTTGATGGATCTGGTAGAAACGCAACATTATCGATAATCACTTTTGAATTGTAACCATCATCCTCGTCACTTAATTCAAAGCTTAGCGCAACATCATGGCCAGCTAAGGCACTAACATCGAATTGATAGTTGTTAACACCTGGAACAAATGCATCAATGAATGGGTCGATAAGAATATCATCAGGATCAAAACAACCAAAAAAGTCGCATTCTAAGTTTGAATCATCTGCATCAAAAACTGAAACAAACAATGCATCAGGGAAAAAACCGAATCCAAATTCAGATGTATCAGCACCCATGTCGATAAATTCTGCGTCAAATGATAAGAATTTCGTATTAACATCTAAGGTAATGGGTGATCCAAATGTAAAAAAACCATCATCACCTTGAAGTAAGACAGCACTAAAGGGACTAGATCCGTCTCCTGTTTCTAGAATCGCTTCACCACCGCTGATTATTGCGGAACCGGTTTCACTGAAATCGGTCCATCCAGTGGAAGAGCTAAAGTCTCCATTCTCAAAAGGAATGGCGAATACAGGAAATGACGCTAATAAAAGCGCAATTTTAACGATTATTTTTTTCATAACATCCTCAAACTAAAAAATGATTATTTTTATCACATTCAATTTTTTCAATAATTGTAAAATATTCTTACAAAATACTGTCACTAAAATTTTAACACATAACGCTGTCTTAAATATATTCGCCTTTTATACATTCAACGAAATAGATCAGACTTTATATTCGTGATTGCAATGCAATTGAATAATTTTTCTTGTACCCAGGAAATATAAATTCTTGAGTCAAAAAAAGAAAATAAATCTAATATCAATTAAACGAAGTAAAGATTACTAAAAGGTAACTAGACAAGGCAACGACTTTCATAACGTCGAATAAATCGATTCTCAGATTGACTTTTTGAATGGCTTCCAACCTCTCCTTTGGATTAACCTTCTACATATAAATTACTTGGATTTTGACAGATATGTTTGGTTTTTTATTATAAACTAAATTTATCATCAAAATCACGGGTCTTATATGCGATAATGGCGCCAAGAAATAATAACATTATTATTCAACAACTTATATTATTATGAAAACTTTAGATTCAGATAACGTTAAGCTTTTCGACATAATTGGTGAAAAATAACACTCAATAACTTCAGGGATGATTCTGAGAAAAGCGCAAATCCTGGTTGCAAAAATAAAAGAAATTCGAAATTTTACACGGGGAAACTAACATCAAACAAACAATCAATTTTCACAATCTTACGCAACATTCTTATACAGAATACTCTCATTCGATTAAGCACTTTGTGATTACAAATTTTTCACTAAATTAAAATAACCTTGTTACTATCGATGGAGAATAGAATCGATAAATTTTTTCTTTTTCAAATATAGTTAACAGGAACTTGAATAACATCTTTCGCTAACATTTTTATTTCATTTCCTCGATTAATGACAATTGCAAATGGACAATTATTTTCTGTAACAAAATTTTTAAGGCTTATAATTTGTTTTTGCGAGGTATTAATGCCGCTTTTAATTTCGATTGGAATTAGCCCAAATCGACCTTCCAGAATTAAGTCAATTTCTGCTTTTGATTTTGTACGAAAGTAATAAAAATCATATTTTGAATGGAATAAATTCATCATTTTTATCATCTGCTCAATAACAAATGATTCCCATATTCGACCAAAATGAGGATGGTTTTTTAGTTCGTCTATCGTATTTATATTAAGTAAGTAACATAACAAGCCGCTGTCACGAAAATGTCCCTTAGGCATTTTGATGACGGTTTTCTTCGAGTTTTTTGTATAAGACGGCTGGATTCTCCAAATGAAAGTGCCATCAGCGATTTCAAAATATTTCTTAATAGTTGGTTGTGAAACATCAAGAGATCTCGCATAGTCAGAATAATTGGTTATTTCACCATTTGAGCGCGCCATCATTCGAATAAATTTTTTAAACGAATCCAGTTTTAATGTCGGAAATAATGCCCTTACATCTCGGTCGATATAAGTTTTGAAGTAATTATTAAACCAAGCATCAAAGTAGTCTAAATCACGGCGCAACAAAAAGGGTTGTGGGTATCCACCATATAAACAACTTTCAAAAATGTCATCAATGACATTCACCGCTTCTAATTGTTTTATTTTGTCTATGCTTGAAAAACTTTCTACTAAGGCTGATTTATTTGTCGAGAAAGATTCCGAATAGTCTAAACAAGGAATTTCAATAATTGCCACTCTACCGGCTAACGTTTCACTGATATTTCCGAGCAGTTCAGGAGAGCTTGACCCACTCAATAGAAATTGGCCATTCGCTTTTGTTCTATCTATCTCCACCCTTAAAGCACTAAATAACTTATTTGATAATTGCGCTTCATCAAAAACTATGGGTTTTGGGTAATCCTGAAAGATTACCATTGGATCATTTTCAGCCAATTGATAATCCTGTTCATCTTCCAAATCAAATAATTTAGCATTGGGTAAAACACGTTTTAGCAGTATTGATTTCCCAACCTGCCTTGCGCCAATTAGTACAACTGCGGGGAATTTGGCCAGCAAGTCATTGATTTTGTGTTCTAGGTTTCTTTTTACATAGTCCATATTCAAAGTATAGCTTTGAATATGGACTATGTGAAGATTGTGATGGCATATTCATTAAATCTTGTTAGGTCCTGGTATTAATAGCAAATTTGAATGAATATTTACGGAATACAACCAAATCTTCTATGGCAAGATATTTGGAAATTTGTCATTGAGATAACAATGAGTCACCTCATCCCCAATCTCAAATCAATTGTTTTTTCTAGTCAGGGTAAACAAAACAAGCGTACAATCTCTTAGCATTACCAATGCCATGAATTCTAGCGAACCCTTGTCACGCTTACTTGAGTTTGATTGCCGAGTTAAAAATTGATTTTTCTGATTGTGATTTTCATACTCTATTGCTAACAACACAATGCGATCTTGAATTGAAATATAAATTCTGAATCTTCTAACGATTCACTCACGACCGCGCGAATAGGATTTAAGCCAACATACCTCTTACTCTTTGACTAATCGGCTTCGCCTACTTATTCTTTACTATTGACAATTAGTAAAGATAGGGCTATCTTTTTCCTAAGTTTGATAATCAATACGAGGTTGGCTATGCCTAAAGTTAGTGCAAAAAGACAAATTACAATTCCCATAGAGCAATGTATTGAAGCACATATTTCTCCCGGAGATGATGTTGAAACTTTTATTTTCAATGAGCAAATTACAATTGTTAAAAAAGTAAAGGGAGCGGCGAAAGGCATCCTAAGCGATAAAAAAATTGATAAACGCCTCAGCGATGCCAATTCATTACAAAGCACAATTGAAGCACGAAGAAATAGCAAGTCGTGATTTCGATAGATACTAACGTTTTACTACGCTATCTATTACAAGATGATAAAAAACAGGCAATCTTAACTAACCGGCTAATCAATAAAAACGAAATCATATTGATTACCGATATTGTATTGATAGAAACACTTTGGACTTTGAAAGGTAAAAAATACAATTTAGACAAAGAGGCATTATTGGCAGTCATTGAAAGTATATTTAAGGAGCCCAATCTAGTATTTGAAAACGGACAGTTAGTTTGGCGAGCCTTAAACACCTATCGCAGTACACAATTGATCAAAGTGGGTAAAAAGAAAAAAGATGCTGATTTCGCTGATATCTTAATTCTTGAAAAATCAAAATACCTTTGTTCAAAACAAGATCGATTGTTTCAGGGATTTTATTCTTTTGATATCGCAGCCCAACAAATTGATGGAATTGAAAAGCCGGGATGATATTGAGTCATATACCCTTGGCGTTATAGATTTAGGTGTTTAAAGCGCATCATTTTTTGTTCATGACAAGGCGCGACGATGCAGTATGGTAGCCCCATACAAAAAGAGAAGTAACACAGTCATGGGCAAAAAAGGGTGTGCTAAAAATACCTAAATCTATAACGGGTATAATCTTACTGAATTGGAAATTTCTAGCTGGATTAATAGCAAACTGATGGTAATTTTTTTTGTATTTTAATCAACGCCATACTAAATCGGCGTCGAAAGAATTATTTCAGGAGCTGCAAAAAAAATATTTTTTACCCAGAGCACAAATACAACTTCTGCGAACACCTTTTTCCTTGCATCCACCACTGCCCTAGCTCTGTACTAAGCTGCTGCAGTTTTTCCACAGACCCAACAAAACCAAAGTATGAACGACCAAATTGATTAACTTGTTTAACCCATTCTGTTTCATTAACACCAAGCCGATTTAGAATGGGTGAAATATGATTTGGAATAGCGCCCTTCTTATCATCACGAATGGCACGGCCTGTCCAATCAATGAGTTCGAAATAATCCAGTAAGGAAAATGGAATGCCCGATAGATGATTAGTTGCTGAAGATTCGCCACCCTTAAAATTCAGCAAGGATTTGTTGGTGATTTTTGAATTTGATTGATTCGATGAGATTACGTTTTGTTTTTTCTGATTTCTGGCTTTATCAATTTTGGCATATTCGGCAATGCGTTCATGTATGGAAGTAAATTCAGATGATTCCAATGTATCGCTTAATCCTGCGCGTATTGGATTAAGGTCTACGTACATCATACAAGTGAGCAAAGCGGTTTCATCAAGTAGTGCCTGGCTTTTAAAGCGACCTTCCCAGAAGCGGCCTGTACAGTTATCTTCTTTATTGGCTTCTCGGGCAATGGATTCGTTTAAACAACGCATGAACCAGGAGATATCCGTTAAACGTTTTCGCCATTCGGTAACAATTTCATCCACCAATTCCAGTTCTGCATTTGTCGAGATCTCTCCTTTTTTGAATCGATTAATCAGCATATTGCCATTAAATAGTTGATACCAACGTTTTATTACCTCTGCATCTGACCATTGTTCTGCTTGTTTTTCATCAACGTGTAACACGATGTGATAATGGTTGCTCATTATGGCATAAGCGCAAACATCAATGGCGTAGGTAGCCGAAAGTTCTTTGATTTTATCAACGATCCATTGTTTACGATGGCTATAGTCTTGTCCCGTGAATTTATCTTCACCACAAAGAAATGCTCGCCGAACGCAACGGGCGATGCAGTGATAGTACGGTGTATCAGATATTGAGATTTGTTGTTCTCTGGCTTTTGTCATGGGGTGATTGTAGCGGGGTTGGGTTTTTAAGTCAAATATGTGGGTGTCCTATAGATTCTATATTTTTTTTATGATGGCAATATGGAAAACCAGTGTGATTTTAGCTTAATCCTATGATAAATAATTCGGGAAAATGTGCGATGGGAATTTGGTTCGCTACAATTTGGACGCTTACAAAACATACACCACTTCTATTCTTCTTTCCCTAAATTGATCGAACGAGTAACAGGATAATCATCGGGCTTTAGTGTCTTATAGCATCTTGTTCTGGGGTAATTTCCTACCCGAGATTTTCTCTCGCGAGGGTAGCAAATTTTATTTCGTGTATTCTTCAGGTTTTCCTTTGGCATATCATCTTTCATGGTTACCCTATTTGTTAGCGAAAGTGAGTATTGTTGGTTATTCTTGGCTTCAGCTATATGATTTATTTCCTCACTGATCAGGATTGGACTCGGGGCTTTCATAACATTTATGTGTTTTGTATTTATTGCACGCTTAGCATAATTAATTCGTTGACCCTTGGTATATAAAGTTGAATTAGTCGTATCTAAACTCTTATATCCTAACTTGTTACCAATTGCACCTTCACGATTTTCCTTTGTTGCTCTAGGTTTCAGTATAACACTTTTCGCTTTATCAAAAGCATACTCAGCTACTTCTTTACCTGGTTTCGATATCTCTTTATCGTGCTTAGTTAATATTTTTTCCTCGAACTTACCGAAAATCTTTTTCATTGGAAGACTAGGCCCGCCCAATAAATTATCAGCTAGGGCACTTCCGAACTTGGCTAAGGAGCTTCCTTTACCTTCTATAAATGTATTGTGTAATCCTTTTGCACCTGATTGGACCAAATGCTTACCAAATCCTAATAAATTACTAGGATTGTTTGTAATGTCTTTAGCTGCAAACTTTGCAGAACTAGCAAATTCTGCAATATTCAGATCAACATTTCTAAACGATTGATCCATCTCTCGTAGTATTTTTTCATCATCACTAAACCGAGAAATCACTATGTTACCGGCAAAGTTAATTTTATCAAGCGTATTTCCAGCAAGGTCATTTAAGGCACCGATAGTTCCCAAGCCAATAGCTTGTAATCGCAAATGCGAATCACCAATTAAATCCCCTGTTAATTGATTATCAATATCCGCAGCTGCAGACCGCGCAATCATTGAATTTTGTTCAAAATCGCGAATATGATTTATATTCTCTCCAAAGTTACCAAAACGATCTATAAATACAGTAGGATTAGCATAAGCATACAAATACCGATGCAAAGAAGGCGGTGCTCCCACCTCACCCAAATAAGAATCCTGCGTAATAAACCTCCCCGAATCCGCATCATAATACCGAGCCCCAAAATAAATCAGCCCCGTGTTCTCATCATGCTCCTGCCCCGTAAAAATCTGTCGATTAACCGATTCCCCTTGCTGCTCGCGAATATGCCCCCAAGGATCCAACTTATAACTAACCTGTTGGTTACCACTGGTATCAGTAAGATTGGTCGTGCTGCCTAACGCATCATGGTGGTAATACTGAACTTGCGTACCGGTATCTAAACTCAATAAGCGATCCGCATAACGATAATGGGCGAGTAAATTATCCGTATCATCCCGTTCTTCAAGCACAGATTGGCCGTCGTAGAAATAAGTCACGTCGCCACGGGATGAGTTGGCGTGTCTGACTCTTAAACCCTGGTAGTTGTAATCAAACTGGCCTAGGTTGTTAGTTTCACTATTGGGCGGGCCGCGAATAACTTGTACCAACTGATCACGCGTGTCATAACTAAACAAAGTAGATTCGGGGCTAGCCAGGGTATTATCCACTTTTTGAATCGTGTTGCCGTTGGCATCGTAGGTGTAGTCGATATTTTGGTTTTTCAGCTCGTCACTGACTTGGGTTAACCAGTGAGTATCATCATAGTGATAGGTTTTATCCGTGGTTGTCGTATTATCTTCTGCAACAACTTCTGTTATACGATTAGAAACATTGTCCAACGTATAAGTCGTGGTGGTTACCGTACCGGTGCTTTCCGTTAAGGCAAAACTCGTCATACGATCCGCAGCATCGTAATCATAACTGGTGGTATCAGTAACACCGTTTTGCAATTCGTTTTGGGTTAACCGATTGCCATTGGCGTCATAACTGTAATCCAATTGGGAAATAATACTATTATCACTAACAAGTGTGGTTTTGACTTGGGTATTACGATCGGCATCGTCATAGATATTTGTCATTAGTGTGCCATTGGGATAACTCACACTATTAAGCTTGCCATCACTAACGTAATCATAAGTCGTTGTGTCACTTCCGACTGTGGCAGTTTTAAGACGATTGCGGTTATCAAAAGTATAACTGGTACTACCCGCGTTGGTGCTGACTGCAGTACGGTTACCGTTTGGATCGTAGTTATAACTGATCGTTTTGCCGCGTTGCGTACTTGTTTGTAATCGGTCGAGTAAATCATAGCTATTGCTGGTGACATCACTCAGGGTGCCGCCGCCATTTATAGCTTTCGTTTCAGTTATAGCAGTGACGTTGTTGTTTGCATCGTAACTGGTGGCGATACTTTGGATATCGATATAAGGACCACTAACAACAGGGTAACTGCGCAGGGTTTCACGATTTATTTCATCGTAGCTATAACTATATAGCTGGCCTTTGGCATCGGTGAGTGAAGTGCGATTGCCATTTTCATCGTAACCATAAGCGACAGTTAAATCACCACTGGGTTTTTTCTGAATATGATTCGTTCGGCGATTGAGTTCATCATACAAATATTCTACAGTTTCATTTTCAGCATCAATTTGTGTAACCATATTATTGGCTGCGTCATATTTATACTGAGTAACATTGTTTAACGGATCCGTAATACTGCTTAGACGATTTAATTTATCGTAAGCCAAGATGCTGGTGCCATTTGCGACTATGGGCTTAGTAATAGATGTTTGATTGCCATTTTTATCATAGAGAAAACTGGTAGTCTCTTGAGCATGATTGGTTTGGCTAGCAAGACGGTTTTCGTTGTCATAAGTGAAAGTAACCGTTTGATCCGCTTCATCCGTTTCTGTCAACTGATTACCGACCGTATCATAGCTGCGCGAAATGGTCGTGGTGTCAGCAAAAGTGGTGACGTCTAGCTGGTTACGTCGTGTGTAACTATGCTCGGTGCGATTATCGTTCGCATCGATAACGGCGGTTAAATTATTGTTACCGTCGTATTCATTACGTACAAGGATAACTGTATTACCGTTACCATCGGGTTTTTGAGAATTTAGCAGGCGGTTTAAATCATCGTAAGAATGCGTCGTAACAGTGTTACGCTTGTCTTTTTCGGTTTTAACATTGCCAACCTTGTCATAGGTGAGCACAATGGTTTTTGGTACTGGTAAGGCGTCGGTTGTTTTAGTGAGACGATTCAGTTCATCATATTCATAGCTTGTTAGATTCTCACGGAAATCGATAACACTTGTTAGGTTACCCACTTTGTCATAATCATTAATTGAATCATCTAGTTTAGCATTTATAGTTGTTTTGAGGCGATGCAGGTCATCATAGGTATATCTTGTAGGATTATTTCGGCCATCTATTTTAGCTGTTACATTTCCAACTTTGTCATATACAGTTTTATGTATTTGTACTTCCGGTAGACCCAGGGCCAGTGTGACTTGGATTGGTCTATCCAGTGTGTCGTATTCGGTTTTAGAAACTGTGTTGCGCGCATCAATATTTTGAGTGACATTATCATTAGCATCATATTTAAATCTGACAATACCCCCATCCCCAGCTTGCTGACTGCTGACACGATTTAGGGCATCAAAATTTGTAATTCGGCTAATGCCGCGGGCATCAATAACAGAAACAATTTGACCACCATCTAAGTAGGTAGTAGAGGTAGGTTCGTCTTCTTGATCGGTAATGACGAGCGGCCGATTTAATTCGTCATAGGTAGTCTCGACTGTGTTATTACGGGCGTCCTCTACTTTTGTTATGTTTCCATTAGCATCATAATAATTGGTAGTAACATAAACTGTTGTGTCATCTGGGTAACGTGAAATTGTTTTTTGTCTTTCTTGCTTATCGTAGCTGTAAGTGATTAATGCACCATTCTCATTGGTTTCAGAAATCAGGTTGCCACTGTCATCGTAAGCCCAAAGGTATTCATCCGTAAAAGGCTGCGTATTGATACGTTTTGTGCGTAAATAACGTTTGTCGTATTGGTAGTTGGTAATACGTCCTTCTTCATCAGTCTCTGACAATACACTTTTTTCAAGGTCATAATCGAAGAACTTGCTGTCACCATGCGCATTTATTACCTGTGTCAAACGATCAAGATCATCGTACTTGAATGTGGTACCTTTCCCTTCATAATCGATTTCGGATGTCTTATTACCAACCAGGTCATAGCCCATGCTCATATCATCGCCAGCCCGGTTTTTGGTGCTGATACGACGATTTAAATCATCATAAATGTGGGAACTTGGTATATTTTTCCAATCTGTTTCGCTTGTTAAGTTACTATTTGGATCGTAAGAATAGGACATTGAAGCAGGCGGAAGATCAGGCCCACTGCGTTGCACATCTACAACACGATCACGTTTATCATAGCTATAAGCAAGCACAACTCCCCAGCGTGATTTTTCGCTGGCTTTGTTTCCTTTATTGTCATAAGTGAACGAAACGCCGTAGCTATCAGGGTCTGTTCGGCTTGTTAAACGATCTAAGGAATCATATTCATAGAGAGTGGGATCATTATTATTAGGATCGATACTACTCCTCAAACGACCACGAATGTCATAAGCGGTTTTCGTTTTACTCCCTTCAGGACCGGTGACAGTTGCTGGAAAACCATTACCGTCATAAGTGAAGTCGGTGTCAAAGCCCCGAGGACTGGTTGTTGTTTCCAATAATCCATTGGATAAATAACTGTGATGCGTCTCTTTTCTCTCTCCATCTGTATGGGTTATCAGGTTTCCTTTTGAATCATAGGTATTGCTAATTTCATTGTTGTTTCGATCAATTCGTGTGAGCAATACACTAAATTGTGGATCCCAAGTAGAGACTGTTTCTTTATTGTATGGATCAGTTTCAGTCGTCACGTTGCCTTTTACGTCGTACTCATATTCCCATTCACGACCAAGCGCGTCTTTGCGTGAGGTGACAACATTGTCATCTTCACCCTCATCAATTGACCATGTCATTGAGGTAGTTTTACCTAGGGGTTCTTCGATTTTTGTTGGGTTGCCAAAAAAGTTTAAGGTGTAAGTCGTGTCATTACCGCGTGCGTCAGTAACTACCCTCTCATTGGCCGTTGCAACATTGTAAGCAAGTTGCACTTTAGCGATGTTATCTGGGTATATAACTTCCTTGATAACATCCTCAGGATTTAAGGCTTTTACAAAATTAAATAATCCATTGGGAACACTACCTTCTTCATGATAAACATATTCCTGTGTGTTGCCATTCGGATCGGTGACGGTGGTTAAATTATAATTACCTCTTACTGGCTCTTGTGCATAAGTGTATGCTTGGGAGTATGTGTCACGACTAGCCGTACTTAGCAGGCCTTCATCGTCATAGGTGTAGTTAACTTCGATGCCATCTGGACCCATGACTTGCGTGATACGCTCACCGCCGTTTGTCAGCGCATAATAAAACTTAAGTTTTCGATTAATTGCATCAGTGATTTCGACTAGACGTTCCATGTTGCGACCGAAGCTGTCACGGTATAACTCATAACTGAGCGTCATGCGATTGCCATTACGATCTTCAATGAAACGTACAGGTTGTTGTGCTACTGGTCGATGAGGATAATCGAATGAGTACAAGGTGCCGTCTTTACTGCGATAATCAAATCCATTTTCAGTTTGATTCAGTGTTCCATGATAACCACGCTGTGGATACCAATTGTTGCCCGATTTCTTAAACATGCCACCGTTAGAAACAGCAACCAGCGTTAGCGGTGGATCCGTATCTGGCACACTACTTTGGCGGAAAAATTTACCGCGAGATTCATTGACCCAAGCTGGTAGATTGAATTCCGTTGGGCTATCGAGATATGCTAGTGCGGATATTGTAATATCTAGATTGTGCGACCAACCCTGACCAAAAACTTGATCTTTTTCGGATCCACGATTGGAATAAGAGCGAGATAACACCATGCTCGGGCCAAGCCCGGGTAAATTGATATCTTCGTGATTGAGAGTTAAAGCCCCTTCTTGAATTAATACATCAGATTGAACGATCTGCCCGAGGTTTTCCCCAGTATATTCTATTATCATTTCCCCTGGGAAACGCACCGTGTGGTTTACGAAAGGGGGGGTTGGAGTCGAGGTGACATCTATCCTGATAGTCGGCTCATTAATCGGAGAGACAATGGCTTCGATCTCGATATAAAAATCCACACCAGCGCGTGGCAAAATAGACGCATCATAAACATCCTGGTAAGTCAGTGTAAAAAGATGTGCGCCGGGCGCGATTTGTGTTGAAGAAATTAATGTTTTACGCACGTCGCCATTTTCATCGAGAATCTTTACGGAGACCTTCGCCGCGTCATTCAGAAAAAATGGAAACAACTCATAATTGTCGGTAATGTCTGTGGTGTTGCCTGCATTGTTAAGAGCCGCATTGAAGGTACCCAACATGTAGGTCCGTTTGACACCGATTTCGCGCGCCGCTGACATCAAAACCGGTAGACCCGTGTATTCATATAAAATATTAGCGACATCATCACTTTGGTAAAGCTGAAGTGCGAGATAACTCTCAGGTGCTAATGATTGGAGTAATTCGGTGTCGTTAAAACTCACATTTTGGTCTATGCCAAATGCCGTTCCGACCTCGCTATCGTTTAATGCCAAAATAAGATCACGATTAGGTCCGAAGCGTGGCAGTGGATTATATTGGTTTTCCTCAAGATCATAACCAACATCGATTCGCGTGGCTGATTGCTCTGTTTCAGATAATCGTGTCTCTGCTGATATTTCACTAATCTTGAGATCAAAAACTGAAAATTGCATTTCTGGTCGGTAAGGCCAAGCATAAACGGAAGCAACCGATGTGTTATCAATAATCCCGTCTTCAACTGCATAACGTGCTGCATTACGTCGCTTGCGCGTTTCGATTTCATCCAGGATGGGAACACGAACGGGTACGTAGTGTTTAGGACGGTATTGCAAAACACCTTCCCCTGCCCCTAGTGTTTGAAAATCCGGATTACCTTCCTTCGGCTCACCGCTAACGTGTACATAATAATGATCATTGGAAAGCGCAGTATCATTGGCTAAACGAAGAAATTGCATTCGTTGCCCTGGTTTAATGGGGAATTCTGCAACGTTGTCCCCCGCGATATTACCCAGGGTATTATTGTTATCGATTATTTTAGCAATTCGTCCAGTGTAACCCTCAAGGCCATCGGGTAGTGGCGTGCCATCATGATCATACCATTCGGTTGACAAGGCAATGACTTTATCAGAGTCAAGGCCTGTGCCTTCGAAACCAACAAGATATTTGCGTGCTTGCCCTTTAGTTAAACCGGCTTCGACTTCGTATATACGTTCAACTTTGACTTTAAGATTAGGCGGACGCAGAATTATTTGATCAATGGGAAAATCAATTTTACCAGAGCCATTGCTAGCCGCGTTACCAACAGTGGTGGTAACAGTACCGATATAACCCGTACGGCGATTTACCGCGACAAGCTTTATTTGCTCTCCCGTTCGTAAGTGATCAGCTTCCCGCTCATAAAAATCGGGATCCATACCGACTTTGGATTGCCAGGTTTCAAAATCTTGACGGAAGAATGTACCATTGCTTTGCGGACCGCGCATAATGCTGTTGTAATAAAATCCCGCAGTATCACTTTCAAGTACACCACCATTTTGGCCAGCGACATATCCATCACTGTCGGGATCTAAGCCTTTGCGCTGGAAAATAAGCTGGTCGTTAGAAACACGAAACACATAAAGATCAGATTCTTCAAGATCCGTTTGTGAAATGGTTTTTAGCAGGCCTTGATCACGGGTATCGGGGATGTAATCCGGTTCACGTATTAAATCAGGTGCGATAGGGTTGCCTTCATCATCTACATCATCGGGATGTTTGCCACCAAGATAAACACCCACTTCTTCGTTACCATCCTGGTCATAGTCGAATAGTTTGGTTTCATCCGTTTGCCGATCACCATCGAGATCCAATGACTCGGGCACAACCGGGATGAAGGGTGTTAAATTTGTTTCATAAACAGTTTGATCACCCAATGGGATAGCCTCTGTTGCATTGAGACTATTTCCCAAGGTGCCAGTACCGGTTAGAGCAATCACATCAATGAAGATATCTAATTGGCGCGAAGGTTCTGCACGTGTGGCAAGAATACCAACAACACTGGTGTATGCTGACAGCCCGCCCAAATTACCACTACTTTTTAAAAGCTCATGGGATCCAAAACACCAATCATATACTTGTGTTATTTGATAATAAAGACCGGTACCGCGTGATGATTTAGGATTGTAGTTACTATAAAAGAGTTTCGGAATGATAGAATTCGTATACTCTAAATCAAATCCTGGACAAGGTAGGTTCATGTAACTTAGAGAATACTTGCCTTTGTGATCGGAAAAGGTTCCCCCCTCACGACCAGGAAAAACATTAGTGGTGATCAGAGCATCCGAGATCGGGCCACAGGCGTCATCTTTACTGGGATCCCTATATCGTTCATGATCCTGCGTAAAATCATAACCAGGTGAACATTCAGTACTTTCATCATTTTTGGGTTTAAGGATTGCAACACGATAACCAATATTGTGTTCCGAGGTGTAAAGCACCTGGCCTTTTTCGTTAAGCAAAACTGCGCTAATGTGGTTATCGAGATCACGCAGATCACTGAGATCAATTGCTGCTTCAAAAAGGACTGGATTGGTATTGGTGGTTAAAATGGTAGTGGTGTTGCGCACCCGGACGGATTTAGTTGGCGCCAGTAATTCTGGCTTGGCTCCGTCAGGCGCATTTTGTACAGGCTCGTCTCGAACAGTGGTAAATTGATAATTCTCATAGGCCTCTCGGCTCAGGATAAATGACCCTTTCGCGTCACTGTTACCATATTGATTTAAGAAGTCATTATGCGCTTGCACAAAAGCACGATAAACATCACCCGACATCGTATAGGCATTTTCTAAACGATTAACTGCTTCGCCATATTCTTGAATGACTGAACCGTCTTCGGCAAATTCAGCAATGATGGGTTGACCATTTTCACCACGCACCAAATTACGGGTCATGACAACACCGGCTCGATAAGAAGGCCAGTAACCCGAGGTTTGGGATGCCACTGCAGATCCGCTAGGTATGGAAAAATTCAAGAGCAATGGCGCAACGGCTACGAATAGCAATAACGCAATGAAACGCCTTCCTTTTGATAGTGAAAGTAAATTTTTATTGTAATGTCGTTGACTACTCATGCTCTTCTTGCTCATTTGTTAATGATTTAATTAAGTATTAATTCGAATGCTTTTCTTGCTTTATTGCGCTAGGCGATCGAGTTCTGCTATTAATTGACGGAAGGTGATCTCCCCGCTTTCATGTTGTTTCATCACTGTTTGCGCTCCGGCGTCCTTTAAAGCGTATCCCAAATAATTCAAATGGCTTGCTTGGAGTTCACCCACGGTGATCACTTGCCGCCCTTGCACCCGACCTAACCCGATAGGGATTAGTTGTTTGGTATTATTGTTAAAACCAACCATTAACACTAAAGTATCGTTTTCGGGGATGTAATCATAACTGCCATACAATGGTGGCATTGTCATTGTGGCCTTGGCGCCGGCAGTAACGGCAACGTCACCGGGTTGCATTGCAAATAACCAGTGTGGTGCCACGGACGGTTGAGCGCGAAAAGGCACATGTTGTCGTAACATAAATTGTACTTGCGCATCACCTTGATGACGCCCATTCGGGAATGTTAATTCTGCATGGGTAAGATCCAAGATAAGATCACTTTGCGCTAAGAAAACAAGCTGCCCGCTTTCGATATTTTGAAAAGCGACATCTCGATTAATAATGGGTACGACGGTGAGCTCGGTTTGTGTTAGTCGACCAGCCTCCAAGTTAACCCAAGTTTCAATTTCCCCATAAAGTTGATTCTTACGACCGGGATTGTACACAATACGTTGGCGTCCACCGGGCAAGGTATTTTCCGCCGAGTCACCAAATCCAAAACTAAAGCCACCTTCGTTGTTCGTAAAGGCGCTACGATTTAAATCTGGCAATGTTACTTCTAAACCCTTTATCGGTTGCATCAAATTGTCGGCAGCAAATCCCAATAAATGTGTTGGCAAGGGCCGCACTTTAAACGTAAAACGTTTGAGCTCTTCTCCGTTATACACCACGTCTACGAAAATATCCGCGTTGTAAGCAAAATCTTGTTCCGGATGAAATGCAACGGTGCGGTTTCCGGGCAGCAAGGATAAGCCACCGGTTACTGGATCGAGATCACGGTGTACTTCAATCAATTTCGCTGTGTTGCCATCTGTAATCGGATTGGCACCCTTCTGCCCACTTAAATCGTAAGTCAAGCCGTGTACAGTTTCACGTAACGTCACTTGCAATAAGTTCGAATCGATAGGTTTATTGAAATACAAAGCGACAAAGGCATTGGGCTCAATACCAGTCTGTGCATTGTCTGGTTCATAACGCGCGAGTTCCAGTTCAATATTATCGCTATTAGCTAAGGTGATGTTGGTGTGGGCTTGGGATATCAGTTCACCATTTGCATTGTGCACTTGCAACGTTAGTTGATGAGGGCCTTCGTTAGCGGGTAATGTAAGCAAACCATTGGCTACGTTGCCATCCAAATCAAGTGTTTGCGCTGCGACACCCGATGTAAAAACACTTGCCACATCGTCTGCGGCTAAACCGGTTAACCGCGCAACAATTTCAATCTCTGTCGTCGTTCCAGCAACAAGCAACTCAACACCATCCCGTGGTGTAATAAGTTCAATTGTCACAGGTACATCAGCATTGAATATCAATTCACGACTAGTATGATTATTAGCTTGATCCCAGGCTTCAATGGTAACGAGTTCATCTTGTCCAATGGGTAATTGCAGTGCCGCTTTGAAATTGTAACTATTATCTGAATCGCCGGGTAACAGCCCCACGCTTTGCCCGTTAATCATCAGGCCAGCGAGATTCGCATCGATCACGGTGCCCTCTAAAATATAGGAAGATTCTACGACACGATTCACTGATGGTGGGGCTTGTAAACCGGGGGTAGTAATATCGATAACCGGTGATGAAATATCATAAGTTAAATCGATAGTTTCCGTACTTGTATTACCGTTGATATCTGTGGCAACGATAGTGATGACAACATCATTGCTGGCAAAACTGGAAAGATCAATTGTATGATCAAAGTTGCCACTGCCTTCACCGGCGCCGATGAGCTCAACAGTCTCCCCGTTAATGGTGACAGTAACTGGGCCATCACTGCCATTCACATTTCCAGTAATATTAATCGCAGCATCACTTAACGTAGTATTGATTGTTGGTGAGGTTATATCAATAACCGGTTCTGTGGGTTCAGCGCTTTCGTTAATCACCTGACGGTTAACAATAATAGTATTTTCTGCAATTCCCACCGGTGTTTCCACCCGCACAGTTAGTCTATTAAGGCCAACAGTTAATGGAACATTGTTAAAGTTAAAAGGGTAACTACCTACACTGCCATTTGCAGTCGCGAACTGTTGTTGATTGCCCAATATTATTCGAACATGCTCTGCTATTTGGGTGCTATAGACAACGCCTTGTAAGTCTATTGTATCAGTATTTATCTGAACACCATCAATGGGCGAAGTGATACTAACTGTTGGCGCCAAGCTAATAGCACGCTCAACCGTAACGGTGGTTTCAAGGCTATTCTGTAGAGCATCATACGCTATTATGGTGAGTATATTGGTACCCGGTTGTAATGGTACTTCGGTTTGAAAGTGATTATTAGCACCGAGAATTGCGCCAAACACAATACCAGCATAACGATCCGAGCGAATGCTCACCTCTGCGATTATGGAATGTTGATCACTGGCGGTACCAGTTATCACAATCTCATCCGCATCAATACTGCGATGAGCTGCACCATCAATGACTAACGATGGTGGGCTAGTGTCTTGTACTAGACGCAACAACACACTCGCATTACGTTCGGGGATCGCTTGTTCGCTAGCAGTGATTGTCCACACTGCATCAGCTATTACAGGCAAACTTAAACGAAAGGTGCCGTCGTCGGCTGTAACAGCGATATTATTATTTTCAAAGACAGCATTAATATTAATTGCACCAAGGGCCTGTATATAAGTACCGGTGACAGCAATAAATTCAGCATTGTCCGCCCGTAATTCATTTGCACCATCTTCGGCCACTATCGAATCGAGAATGTTTAAGCTAATATTTGGATAAGCCGTTACCTGAGCGCTAGTCGACTGTGGACCCATTAATGATAAGGCTTCACCGGTAAATGGATTAACAAAATCAGCGACTGTCCTTACAAAATAATTATACTCATTAGACCATTGCACATCGGTATCCAAATACTCAGCGCCCTCAACAATTACCAGTGGGACCGGTGACTCTACTCCATCTCCGCGGTAAATTTGGAAACGTAAACCAACAACTACTGTCCAGCTAAGTTGAATAGGCTCCGCCTCACGTTGAGCTTGAAAATTTTCAACCGGAATATTGTTATAAGCAACGAAAAATGCGGCTTTATCACCTTGCTCGCCTTCATTTCCATTTTTATCAACGGCGATAATTAAATAGCGATAACCGTTACCATTAACAACTGATTCATCCAAATAATTGGTATCTGGCAGAAGTGTATTATTTAGCTTGGTTTTAGCATCTCCAGTAGGCTCGAGACGATAGATGTTATAACCTGCGAGATTATCGCTGTCGTTAACCGCTTGCCATTCAATTAGCGTTGCAGTGTTTTGCAAAACAATTGTCACATTAGTGATGGCAGCTAATTTGTTGCGACTAGCATCATCGGGGTAGAGATCTTGTTCATTATCAACACCGTCACCGTCACGATCATTATCGAGACTGTCTGGCACTCCGTCGTTATCGAGATCCGTTGGCACGCTGTTAACATCATTGGGATCGGTGCCTAGTTGGATTTCAATGTCATTGTTAAACCCATCGCCATCGCGATCGGCATCGCTGTTGTCACCAATATTATCGCCATCTAAGTCGGCTGATTCGGTGGCATCATCGGGGAAAGCGTCCTGGGTATTCAACACCCCATCGCCGTCCCGATCATCATCCAAACTATTTGGGATACCATCGTTATCCAAGTCCGTGGGGAAACTGTTACTATCATTGGGATCCGTACCGACTTGGGTTTCGACATCATTATTAAAACCGTCGCCATCGCGATCCGGGTCACTGTTGTCACCGATATTGTCGCCATCTAAGTCGGCTGATTCGCTGGCGTCATCGGGGAAAGCGTCCTGGGTATTCAATACCCCATCGCCGTCCCGATCATCATCCAAACTATTTGGGATACCATCGTTATCCAAGTCCGTGGGGAAACTGTTACTATCATTGGGATCCGTACCGACTTGGGTTTCGACATCATTATTAAAACCGTCGCCATCGCGATCCGGGTCACTGTTGTCACCGATATTGTCGCCATCTAAGTCGGCTGATTCGCTGGCGTCATCGGGGAAAGCGTCCTGGGTATTCAATACCCCATCGCCGTCCCGATCATCATCCAAACTATTTGGGATACCATCGTTATCCAAGTCCGTGGGGAAACTGTTACTATCATTGGGATCCGTACCGACTTGGGTTTCGATATCATCGTTAAAACCATCGCCATCGCGATCCGGATCACTGTTGTCACCGATATTGTCGCCATCTAAATCGGCTGATTCGGTGGCGTCATCGGGGAAAGCGTCCTGGGTATTCAACACCCCATCGCCATCCCTATCGTCATCGAGACTATTTGGGATGCCATCGTTATCTAAGTCGCTTGGCACACTGGCACTATTATTCGGATCCGTACCGACTTGAGTTTCAATGTCATTATTAAAACCATCGCCATCGCGATCTGGATCGCTGTTGTCACCGATGGTATCGCCATCTAAGTCGGATGATTCGGTAGCATCATCGGGGAAAGCGTCTTGGGTATTCAATACACCGTCACCATCACGGTCATCATCTAAAACATCAGGTATCCCATCGTTATCTTGGTCTACCGGTTTGCTATTAGAATCTAACGGATCTGTACCTAATTGTGTTTCAAAGGAATCACTTATGCCGTCGTTATCATCGTCGAGATCTTCATTGTCACCCAAATTATCAGCGTCATTGTCAGCCCATTCATTTATATCATTGGGAAAAACATCCTCATTGTCTGGAACACCATCGCCATCCGAGTCTACTGGCGTTCCACCAATGCTTTGTTCTTGCTCCACCATTGGGTTAAATGTGAAAGTAACTCTGCCACCTCCACCAATGAGTAATGCAATGGGGCCAGTACTTGAGCCAGGTTCTAGCGCACTACCTGAAACAAAAGAATCCAATAAAATGTAAGGATCACCCGCGTCTGTCAAACCAGAAAGGTTTTTCAATGTTACTGTATTAGGAGTTAAGCCAACGAGAACAAATCGCATGGGAAGGTTTTGCGCTGTGGATCCAGAGTTTGTTACTGAAATAGTGACTTGTGCATCGGGAGAGCGTCGGCTTCGTAATGGATTACTAACGCTGACTGACAGGTTATCGGTAACATCCACCCAAGTTGTGGCCGCTTGTACTTGATTTGGCGACATATACAACGAGGCCATTATCAAAGCAATTAGCGCATAATAAAGGGGTTCACTACATTTAAATTTTATTGACATCTTTTTCATTTCTATTCTTTTTAAGAATTATGATAATTCAAAATTTCCCAAGTATCAGTACAACACGTTTCATTTAATCTCATTTTTCATATTCCACTTTTACTTGCTGCATGAGATTGTCTGATACCTGTTGAATTGCTTTTTTAAGTTGAACCGGGCCAAGTGCTTTTCGTATTTCCGCACTGACCTCCTGCAATGGTCTGGGCGCCTTTTTCTCTTCTGACAAAACTCGAATTTGGAATGGCTTACCCTGCACAAATGTGAGCTTTGATGTTTCACCGACTTTTAGATAATTAATCACTGTAAACAATTGCGGATGCAGAATTTTCTCATTTACATTATCTTGACGATATTGAATGGCATAACCATCCTTTTGCAGTTTATTTACAAGCGCGCTCCAGTTAGTGCTTTTTTCTGCTTTCTTTAACGCTTTTATTAATGCATCTCGTACCTGTGGCGAAACACGCTCTTTTCCTGCAATCATTTCATATCGTCGTAAAAGCTTGCCACCAAATCGCTCAGGATGCTCATTGTAATATTGTTTAACCATCTTTTCGGTTACTGGCTTGGGTGTTGAATGACGTTGTAAATATTTTTTCGCCAATAGTTGTTCTCGATACCAATTTACTTGCTGTTTAATTTGATTTTGTTCACTCTCTGTAAGCTCTTTTTCAATGGCCATCGCCATCGCTTTGCTCATCACAACACTCTTAAGTACTTTGCTTCGGCTATTTTTATCGAGCAACGAAGCTTGTTCCGACCCTAGTGTAGTTTTAATGGCAAATTCCAGTTGTTTTTCTGTAATTGGCTCCCCATTAACGCGAGCTAAAACTCCGCGGACTTGTTGCACAGATTTTTTAGCAACAACTTGTGTTTCGTTACTTTGTACCTTTTCTTCGGCCTGTTCGCAGCCAAGTAGTGGTATGAGCAACAATAAACAAATTGCTAAATTAATTTTTATGTACAACGGAGTTTTCATTTATCTCTCTTCGTCACTATTTTTTCGCTAATAATCGTTGTAACTCAGCATCTTTGGCTTTGTTACGGAGTTGATAACGAATGTCACCGCTGACTGCTTCAAATGGTCTTTTAACTGCTAGAGGCCCTTCCAAAAGTTTTACCACATGAAAACCAAAGGCTGTTTCAAAGGGTTCTGAAATATCACCAGGACTCATGGCAAAAACCGTTTCTGAAAATCGCGGATCAATGGCACCTTCTTTTAACCAACCCAGTTCACCACCTTTTTTGACAGAAATGGCATCCTCCGAAAATGACTCAGCGATTTTTGCAAATTCTTTTCCTGTCTTTAATTTTGAATACGCTTCACGCGCAGTGGTGAGTTTGACCTGTCGCTCTGGCTCACCCATGTTGCGATTGGTACGCAATAATATATGGGCAACCCGCACCTTGCGGTTTTCATAATCTGCAGCATGCGACGCATAATAATTTCGAACCGCGGTATCCGTCACTTGATTTTTCAAATGTTGTTCAAAGTACCGACTAATCAACATTTCTTTACGAAACTCGTTAAGTTCTGCGTCGATAAGTTTTTTATTTAATTTACCTTGTTTCTCAACTGCACTCGCTAATGATTCCCGCTCCTGAAATTGCGCTAACAGAGTCGCACGATGTTTGTCATCACGGATATTGATACGCTTGAATTCAAGATAAGCATCAAATCCTGGAGCAGTTTTTTGAGCTGATGTTGTTGATTTTGGTTTATCAGAACAGCCAGATAATACAAAAACAGTTAGTGCTGCGAGCAATAAACAATTACGCATGACGAAACCTACCTTGATGCTCTGTGTCACTTACAGGACAATAAAAAATATTTCTCATAAACCTCTTTCCTTTTTTAAAACTTTAATATTCTCTAATTTTTTAGTATTTACTATCTTATCAATCTATTTTTTCGTCAGGGCAAAGTACTATCCGTTGCTGCTGATACACTACTACTCGAATCTATCAATGAATTATCTAGATCATGTACTATGACTCTATCATTTCCAAAATCAACTTGAGCACCACCAATGACATTAAGTGTTTGAAAGGATTGCACGCCAATCAACGTATTACTCTCAATACCCGAAAGTGAGTGATCAGCTTCAACCACAAATGAATCAGTACCATTGGAAATTATTTTATACAAGGGGCTATTGAGGTCGTCGGCATCAAGTGAGACATAAAGACCGTCTAATCCCCAGTCCAGTTCTTTATCCATAGCGCGCCAACCTGTAGTAGTGGACGTATTAAAGATCTCCCACTGTCCATTGCCTAGATTTACAACTGATTCGATAACATGAATTCCCACATTACGTAATGGCGTACTGAACTGATTGGCTACCATCGAAGCATTGTCTACCAACAAATGCCCATAAAGCTCGGAAGGATTCTTGAAAAATGTTGTACCGGCTCCACCGATATAACTCCCATAGCGACCACCTTGTGTATGATGAGTACCGAAAAAACCACTATCATCAACAATATCTAAACTAATACGACCGCCACCCGCTCTATAACTCCCAGTTGCTTGGAAGGTACCATTGCCGAGTAATTGGTTAACGTCGAGATGAATACCTCCTCCCGCACCGCCATAAGTTCTTCCCTCTCTGATGCCATTTGCTTTTATTACACCATCGATTACCAAGTTTTGAGTTGTTATCTCAATAAATCCACCACCAGCACCAAGCCAACTATTACCTGCAAATCGAACACGTTCGTAACGACCGTGACTACAGTCGATGTTAGTATCACTACGTTTGCCTCCATGACAGCCCTTTCGGCCGTTACCTCCATTATTAGCCGCGTAACTAAAATCTGGTCCACTCCAATAATCTTTAGGATAACCCTTTCCATCTAGATTAATAATTGATGACTCATCTATAGACACAGTACCATCAACGTCTAAACGCAATTCATATACCCTCTTTGGGCTTGTAGTTGCTAGCGGAACTGTAATAGTTGCACTATTTAGTAAGGTAACGTCATTGGTAACCGAAACATTTTCTGTTACGAGTTGGGCGTTATCGATAAGAATATTATTTACATTAATATCCAAAGCGAAAACCTCTGCTACCCCACCTATAGACAGATCACCATTTAAATTGAGTGCCCCCTCGATGGTAACTTTACCGGTCGTTACTACAAGGCTATCCGCATCAACTCGGTCTGTAAATCGAAGGTTACCTCCGTTACTACCAGTCCAGTAAATATCACTTATAATTGGATTACCAACAATGACTAAATCAGCACCAACAGCACTTGCCAATTCCCAAAGAGATGCGTCAACGTTACCTGCTATGATGCTACTGTCCTGCGAAATTACTGAGTTTGAAACATCCAGTATCCGAACATAGTCTTCACCAAAAGAGACTTGCGCTCCGCCGGTAATTGATAAACTTTCGAAAGTATGTACACCAACGAGGTCGCTGCCAGCAACATCGGAAAGATTATCAGACGTTTCCACAATAAAGGAATTCAATTCGTGTGAAACAACGCGATAAAGCGAACTGTTTTCATCGGCTGCATCAAGAGAAACCATCAGGCCATCAATTCCTAGACCCACTTTTTTGTTTTCATCTGACCAGGTAATCGTATCAATTTCTAAGGCATAATTTCCAAAATTATTGGTACTGTCATTTTCGCCAAGTAACATTATAGAAACGCCAGGCCAATCTTCCCCACCTGCTAGTGCAACTAGATAGCTTCCAGTTTCGAGATCAATTTCCAAGGAGTCTCTATCGGATTCAATATAATCAGTTTGATCAAGCGATCCATCATCTCTGAATAAATACAAGTAAACATTAGAAAGCTCCGATTGAGCAGTGTCTAGCTGAACCTTTCTAGGTGAACTTAGTGTAAAGCTATGATACGCAATAGAACCAGGTCCCGCCGCTGTTATTGCACCGCTTTCAGATTGACGCACACTACCACCTACTGTCACGCGCCATTGATTCACATCAATATTTGAGACTGAACCAATAGAATGACGACCCACAGATCTAATTGTGGTACTTGCTGCGCTAGCAATATGACCATCATTATCAATTATCAGTTGACCATTAGTTTCACTTGAATCACTAATGAATACTGTTCCGGCACCGCCAGTTCCACTTCCGTTACTCCCACCATTGGCAAAGTACTGACCAGTAAAGCCGACTCGATCAAATGCGTAAACAGTAATATGACCACCTTCGGAACGACCAGCACCAATTGCTTCAAAAGTACCTTGCCCAACAAAATGATTTACTTCTACGTGAATAATGCCGCCGTCTCCTATTAAGAAACCGTTTGCGCGAATTGCACCATTCAACTCCAATGAATTGGCAGTAACTGTAATCGCACCACCATCTACCCACTGAAGGTAAGTTGGGAAACTAGTTGTTGATAATTCATTACCCATCAAATCGATTGACGAAGTCTGGTCGATTTGAACAGTTCCTGTTGCATGTAATTGCAATGCGTACGGAAGACTACTCGAATCAGGAAATATAGCTTCCATTTTCGAATTATTACTGAGAGTTACATTGCCATTCACTTGCATTGGTGCGGTGCCTGCGATTGATAATGTACTCTCGGTTACACGCAAATCACCACGTATTTCTAATAATGTTTCCCCGGCGATGGTTAATGAGCCAGTATCAATATTTAAATCACCATCAACAATAAATCGATCAGCTTTGATTGCGCCAAAAGTCGTGCTGACATTAAAAGCAGGCATATGCCATAAACCAGCCTGTAACCCACTATCCTGGCCCACGCTTGAGTTAACATGATCCAACACTATGACTTTATCATTACCAAAATCGACTTGAGCACCACCAATGACGTTTAAGGTTTCAAAGATATGAACACCAATTAATTCGTTACCTATAATGCCAAACAAATTATCTGTAGTGTGCACTGTTAGCGTATTCGCAGTATTACTTACGATTAAGTAAGATGTGTCCAATGAATCGTTTGCATCGAGATCAACATCAATACCGTCAACACCCCAGCTATAGTTCCCATCAGATGGAGACCAAGGCTCACCACCAACTTCGATTTCCCATTTGTTGGTTGACGTCTGGCGAACATCAAGGATACTGTGACGTCCAACTGAACGAATTGATGTGCTATTCACTCTAGCGGTTTGATTTCCATTGTCGACAACTAAGTGGCCGTATTCTTCTAGCGGTGACTTAACGTAAACCGTACCTGCCCCCTCGTAAACATATCGCCGCGTTTCACTCAAATAACTTTGGTAAAGTCCGGACTGAGTTTGAGCTGTACCACTAAATAGTGTCCGATCGCTGACATACAAGCTTATACGTCCACCTGCACCTCCTTTCGACCCATTGGTTTCAAACGAACCAGAACCTGCAAGCTGGTCTACCTCTACATGCATACCTCCACCGGCTCCTCCACTATTGTTGTAGAACCCTGGAAGTGCATTGGCATGAAGTACGCCGTCAAGATCCAGCGACTGAGCCTTAATCTCAGCAAAACCACCACCACGACCATTATAGCCACGGCTTGCAACATCTGGTTCTCCACTGCCAGCAAAGCGTGCTCGTTCATAACGGTCATAGATACAGTCGTTAAAAGTTTCACCTGAATTATTGTAATTGTCGCCGTAGCAACCAAAGCGTGAGTCGGGAGAAAAATCCGGTCCACCTATATTGGCAGGGTAACCTTTACCGTCGAGATCGATTTCAGAACTAGCATCTACAGTGACCGTTCCACCAACGGTAAGTCTCAAACTATAAACTTGATTTGGATCCTGTGTTGCGTCGGGGATTGTAAGCGTAGCGCCATTTCTGAGAATGACATTACCATCTACTTGAATATTTTGTGTTATTGAAAATTCAACTTTGGCATTATCGATTATCAGATCGCCAGCAATATAAAGGTTTTCGGCTTCAATTAAATTTAAATTGTTCGTTGATCCGTCTCCAATTAAGAGATTGCCGTTTGCTGCAATATTATTTCGTGCAACAAGTTGGCTTTGAATCAAAGTAGCTTCTGTATTAATGGTTAAATTACCAATTGCTTTCAATCCAGCGTTTGTCAGTTGTACGGTGTTCGCTGAAACGTTACCAACTTCTAGTTGAACATTATTGTCAAGCACAACGTTATCTAGGATAACGTCGTTATAAACGATAACTTGGTCTACCTTATCAAAAGCGGCAAACTCATGTATTTCATAATCATCAGCATAGATAGGATCGGAAGTCGAGAGCCGCCCACCTGGACCCACATATAAACGATCGAGTCGAATAACACCTTGCAATTCGTTATTCACATTAGCTGACAAATCAGTATTGGATACAACCGTTAGGGTGTTAGTCGTGTTATCGATAACTTCGTAATGCGGCGCATCGGTATCCGCAGCATCTATATTGACAAACAAACCACGTAATCCAAGCTCCCAATTATCTAGGTCAGGCACAGGCCATATAGCGGTATCCACGGTGACGACGTAGCGATCGTTTGTTCCACTAACAAGCTCAATATTTTGAATTTGATGGCGGCCAATAGAACGGAGTGATGTTGTCATACCACTACCAGCGGAATCACCATTATCGACAATCAATTCACCATAGGTTTGTGCAGCACGTTTAACGAAGATAGTGCCCGCACTGCTGCGTTTTTCTGAAGAAGGCGCGGTTCCCGAACGTGCTTCCAAGGTCAGGCCTTGCGCTAGACTTATGGAATTATCACCATAGTCATTGTAATGAATCGCAATACGACCACCAGCGCCAGCGAAAGGATCTGTTGATGCAACATTGCTACTATTTGAAATTATTTCTCCTGTGCCTTCAATTGTTCCTGTTTCGATGAGTACTGAGCCACCTGCACCATATGTATGATTATCGGAAGTTGCATATGGCCAAGCGTTTGCAGATATCTGACCATTGATGATCGTGTAAGGTGTGGAAATTCGTAAAAGCCCTCCACCATAAGAGTTTGAAGAAGGATAAGAGTTTGCGGGTATATACAAATCTGAATTTGTTTCAGCAACATAGTCTGGGTTAATACGACTTCCTGCTGCACCTGGAAACTGTGGTCGACGAAAATCACCAAAGGCTTTTCTGATATTACTATCACCGCCATGCATGCCGCCATGGAGGATTGTACCGGTTTCATTTTCTGGTAGTTGGATTGAACTAACTTTCAAGGCTGCGCCTTGATCAATCCGTAATTGTTCCTGTATGTGTAAATCGAATGTATTAAAAATAATATCGACATTACCCTGCTCCTCAATGACTAACGAGTTTATACGCGCGCTTGAAGATGTTAAAACTCTAAAGTCTATAGCAAATCCGCCCCCAGACGGGACAATAATATTTGCATACTGCATTTTTTCAGTAAAGAAATAGTCATTTGAGTTTGAAATTGTATATGTGCGTTCACCCCATTCACCGACATAGGCAATACTATTTTCCGTTGAACTACGGCCAAGAATATCGAAAGCTTCTACTGTAATATTAATGGCAGAGCCAATTTCAGCGCTAGCAGATACTGGGATTTCAAACCGACCATCAAACCTTCTTGAGCCATCACTCTCAATTTGATTAACCGCAAGCAGGCTTACATCTACAACTCCTTCAACTGCACCAGTTGCTCGAATCTCAACTCTATCAATTTCTTCACTCAAGTTTCTGACAATAAAACTCAATGGCATAAATTCCCCGGCCGGAATAACTATATCCGGCACCTGAACTTCAAGTATGATAGGTACATCAGAAGCTATCACTTCAACCGCTAGCGTATCGGATAGTGAGGATTCCTCTGTCAGTCCTTTATTGTCTGTTACACGCAGGCGAAGGTCGTAGATTCCTGCAGGAATCTCAAGAGGCACTACAATTGGCAATCGGTATTGAAATAAATCGCGATCAATTACTACATAATCGTCTGAGTCATTTTGATAGGCATCCCAGACTCGTGTACTTAATATAGCAACAGGTTCATTAAAATTACCGGGTTGATATAACAAGGCCTCTAATTTTGAAATATTACGGCCGGCATCGGTTAGCTCAACTCCTAGATTGGTGTGCTGTCCTTTGGTTAATTCGAGTGGGCCTTCCGTTGGATCAGTCAGAACAACTTGTGGTGCAGGATCCAATGCTATATTGAGCGGAATCGACAAGTTACTCTCCACACCACAATCAGCAATTATGGAAAATTCTAGTGATGTAAGTTCTGCATTGAAAATTGCCTCATAAACATTGCTACCATTAAGTGTATACAACACATTATCAGTCGTATTCAATTGATATTGATCTTCGGTTAATCCCTCAGGTAAATTTGCCCAAGTGATTGTTGACGGCGCATCCACTTTAAAGGTGACTGGTCTGAAGTTAGCAAAGCGACTGTAGTCAATACTTTGGCTTTCTTCCGTCGCCATCGAATACATCGAATCATCAGCCTTTGGAAATATGGTTGTTACTGAAGCTGCATTACAGCTGTCTTGAGGTTCAACATTTAATACAAACGAACGTACATCATGAATTTTGTCTTCGTTTCTATATACGTTTTCACTCATACTTACGGTTAGTGTGTGGCTGCCGATATCAGCTTCCGTCAATCGATAATACTGTGGAATTTCTAGATAACGTTCAACACGATCCATGTTAACCACCGACCGATGAAGGGTTTTGATTTCTTCAAAAAGACTATCAGCTCCACTTAACCTGAGCTGATAAGAGCCCCCTTGTGAATTGTATTGATACCCACCAATCGCTTCCGATTGACTCAATCCCGCCATACCAACTGCAACAACATAATCACCCGGTTCAAGAGTTTGTTGGATTCTAGACAACACGCCTGAGCCACCTCTATCAGCATCAGTAATATAGTGTTGGTCAAGCAAAGGTCGGTTATATTGAAGTAGATACAAATGAGAATCAAAGTCCGCTTGCATGACTTCGATATCCACTTCTCTAGCCTCAGTGAGTGTAAAATTGTGATATTGAACCACTTCGTCGATGGAGATTCCCAATGAACCATCGATTATTTCTCCACTTGATGGTGTGGGTGTTGTACTAGGTAAACTGACTGTTAAACCATAAAAGCCGCCCCAAAAATTATCATAAGTTCCCGCCACTGCATCGCTAATACTTGCTCCTGACTCACTCACTGCAATGACATAATCGCCGGGATCTAATGAAAGCGTAATCAATGGATACCAATCTACACCACTGTCATAGTCTTCAGAAATATAATCGTTGATATCTAGCACGCCATCATCTGTAAACAAATACAGATACGCATCAAAATCTGCATACGTCATTTCAATAATTGCTTCCCCAGCTTCAGCAACCGTAAACGAATGGTATCGTACAGATCCTGGGCCAGAGGACTCAAGTAAATCAGAAAACTCGAAATATTCAGCAATCGTTCTACCAGTAGATGGTATTGATATCGTACCAGGCAACTCGATCACTAACTCATAAAAACCACCAACGTCATTGGTGTTAATTCCATCCACTGCTCGCTCGGTATTAAAAAAGTACTCACTTATTGCTATAACGTAATCACCTGGGTTTAAGGAAATCAACATTCTTGACCGCCCACCCGAACCGCCATCATCGTCTTCAGCAATGGCATCACTTACATCGAGAGTACCATCATCCGTAAACAAAACGATATATGAATCAAAATCTGCAGCCGTCACATCAATGCTTACCTGACCTGCTTCGGTAACTGTAAAGGAGTGGTATCGCACAGACCCTGGACCAGAAAGTTCCAGAAAATCAGAAAACTCGTTTCGGTTAGAAATAGATTCCCCGGTAGATGATGTCGCATTTGGAACATCGATTGTTAACTGGTAAGAGCCACCATCAAAGTTGTCATAATCCCCAGCTACCGCATCATCCTGAGATAAACAACACTCGCCAATTGCAACAATGTAATTACCAGGATCCAATGTAAGTATTAATTTAGACAGTAAGTTCCCATTGTAATCATCATTTTGAGCAATGTAATCGTCGCTACTTAAGCTCCCATCATCCACAAATAAATACATAAATGAATCAAAGTTAGCATCTGTCACTTCAATACTAACTTCCCCGGATTCAGTTACCCTAAAAGAATGATATTGAACAGACCCAGTACCAGAGAATTCCAAAAAGCCTGAATGCGAGGTACTAGTAGATTCACCATTAGTTGGAGTCGGTGCCACTTCAGTATTTTGTATCGGCATCCTAACAGGCTGACCATCAATCAAGTACTGAACACTGAGTTGATTCATGTCTCTATACTCAATATCCATGGGGATATCCAACGGCTGACCCACTTTAAGTGTGATTGTGTCAGATTGATTTTCATCAAAATGCACAATGGGATCTTGTTCTTCAACCACAGGAACGTTGAGCGTCACTATTTTTTCTTCGTCACTACCCCACACATTGAGGCTTACAGTAACTTCACCATCGTAATTAGAGGACCAAATATCCGGCAATGGTACTGAAAATCCTTTATCACCAGTCTCTTGATTTGGTGTGGCTTCAAATGGTCCGTAAGGATAGAGGCTATTGGTACTCCAATTATATGAGTTGCCAGTCAGCGTTACATTCCGTTTTGCTGTTACAGGTACTTTAGCGTCAATTTCTAACCACAAGTTGGTATGTTCTGATCCGACTGAAAACGACTGTGGGGGATCCATCGGCATTAAGCGGACTGTTACTTCACTTGGATCTCCCTGGATCACCAATGAACTTTGTTCAGTGACATCCCCCAAGGTAACGTTAAGTGTCGTTTCACCTTCCGCCAATGCTTGGAAAACACCATTAGCTTGATGGATTGCCAATGCCTCATTACTACTGCTATAGAGAGTACCAAATTGTTCATCAGTAACATCGAGAGTGTAATCAACCCCATCGATAAAGAGACGGGCTTGCACGATTAACTGAACAGTAGGATCGCTGCTCGTTATCGACACCGTATTGTTAGTGGGTGAGACAGTTAACGCAGTAACAAATGAAGCGATATCAAAGCTGTTGCTGTCAGATGGTAAATTTCCAGCTGCGACTTCAATACCATCGGGCACGCCATCGTTATCACTATCGGATGATAATGGATTGGAGTTATGCTCGTTAACTTCAGCGCCATCACTTAGGCCATCATTATCACTATCAGCTAGTTGGAGGTTTGTGCCATTGGTCAATTCGGCACGATTATTTAAACCATCTAAATCGCTGTCTTCAAGGTCATCGGTAATGCCGTTATTGTCGCTATCTGCAAGGGTAGGATTAAGTGCTAGATCAACTTCAATCGCATTCGTTAAACCATCGCCATCAAAATCTAGATCCCGTTGTAATACATTTATTGCAGTACTGTTTGCAACTGTTACAGCTTGCCCCTGGTATATACCTGCCAGTTTTATCAGTACCGATGTTCCATCATTTACATTGGCATCGGTAACCATGGGCAAGGTTGCCGTTCCATTATTCCAATTAAATGATCGCTCGACATCATCAAATAAAATCTTGCCTTGGGTGATGCTTCCTCGATCTAACCCATCACCAAACAATAATTCCAATGTCACTTGGTTGCCTTCAAGGACATAATTTGTTGTCGGCTGTAAAATAGAAACTTGTGGACTACAGACAGACCCTTGTTGCGTTAATACGATATCCAACTCAGCGCTGCCAACAAGATTAGATTCACCGGTGTTGAAATCGTAACAACGATTTAATTCAGGGCCTTCTTCGAATATCACACGAAGTAAATCACCTTCTATCGATGCTTGGGTATTTACAGCCAAACCATCTAAGGTAATTAACACAGATTGACCTGTAATACTTTCTTCTATTGCTTCGTTATAACTCAACAATAGTGGAGGATGAATGTTGTTATGCACAAACTCAAATTCGCTTTGCGTAATTGCCGGCCGAAGCTTAGCGAAATTAAGCGTGTGTACGCTATCTGTCGCCAAACCAGTGGGTGAGGTCTCTACGGCTGTAATCGCAAGGGAGATTTCCTCAATTACCGTGTCGGTAACTGGGAAGTCGCCGCGACCTTGCGTTAAAGGTACGCTAATACTTTCTGCAACGTCGTTACTGGTTGCGTTGCCGGATAGTGAAACGGTGACATCAAAGTTAGCATCTTCGCGACCATCTGCACCATCACTCACATTGGTTACCACATTGCCATACTCGTCAGACACAGAAAGCTGCAGAGTCGCTGTTTCATTTACTTCCAATCGATCGGGATCGCCTAACGACGCATTGCTGTTAGCAAGCTCAGTAAACTGGAGATTAGCCGGTGCACCGGGTAATACGGATACAGGAATTGCAGATACAATTGACGTGGGTGTTTCACCTACCCCGTCATGGTCATAATTTATTTGTAACTGGGTGTTACTACTGCTCAATTGAATAATGTGTTCAGCAGCAACTAAACCAGCGGTGACTGGCACGCTTGCATAGCCGTCAACCAAGGATATCGTCGCTTGTTCACCGCTTACCCCAGATTCGTCTACTAATAGCTCGGTGGACACATTATCGAGGAAGCCGAAGTGAAAGTTAGGTGCTTCTATGCGGGCAACAATTTGCGTATTGGTATCAACCGTGATTCGGTTACCGGCTGCATCAAAGACCTGGATATTCAGTAAAAAGGATTGTGCGACTTCTACTGGTGGTACAAAGTCGATTTCAACCGCAGCAACTTCACCCGGTATGATATGAACATTATGGGCAGTCGCTTGCACCGCGCCATAGTCGGCAAGGGATGCACGAACTTGGTATGTGCCGTTGGTTCGCACGGAATCCATAACAAAAGTTGCTAAACCAACACTGTCGCTCGTGCTAGAACCAATCCCCGTGAAAACATTTTCACCCGGCGCACGTAAAGTCCACTCTACTAATTGATTTGGTACAGGGCGACCCGTTATATCCAACACTTGGATTTGCAAGGGTAGGCTTTCACCCGTGGATACATAGTTTGGATTAATGCCTGTAATGCCATTACTAAAGAAACGTATCGCATTGGGTAATTGCGTTAAGTTTACGATATGAATATTGGTATCGTCGGTTTGACCCAAAGCATCTGTAATACGTAATTTAAAGCGATATTCTTCATTTGATTCCGCATCACGTTGTGTGCGTAAAACCAATGGTAAATTGTCACGACGTAAATTATTAAATCGTTGGATTTCACGTTCACCACTATTGTTAAGCTCGATCGCAGTAATGGTTAATGCGCCAATACTGCTGTCATCTACTTGGTTTAGGCCGCTGACATTAACTGGGATTAAACTATTAAAAAATCCATTCGCTGGAGCCGACACTGCTAACAAGTTCGCATCGGGAACCGTATCCGCTATCACGGTAATATCGACGATTTCAGTCGTGGCTTGGCCAAGGCTATCGATCACTGTCACGGTAAGTGACTCGATCACACTGCCGTTTACACGCAGTGAACGCGTGTCAATTGTTGAAATATCAGTTGTCGCTGTTTTGACATCATTGTGACTTATGGATTTAGTGAGACCACGCCATGTAAGCTGAGTTTCACGCAATGCCAGATCATCTGCCACTTGCACATTCACCACAAAACGACTTTGTTCACGAACACTTGTGGGTATGTCGATGTTTACAATGTTGGGCGGATTATCGGTTACGACGGTATAGCTTGCAGAGACTATACGTTCATTGCCGCTACGATCTAATACGTTAACGGTGTAATTATATGTTGCGCCGGATTCAGGTGCAGCTTCTTCAAAGGATAATATGCCCGCTTCAAACGCGGCGGCAACGATAAGTCCATCTCGTCGTAATAGTGCTAACTCAACACCACCGCCTGAGTCAGTCAGTTCGACATTAACCGTATAAGAATGACCTGCCGCGAGCTTGCCACCAATTCGCTGTGCATCCAAACTAAATTGCGCATTCGGTGGGAATGGATCGTTTAGGCGTAAGAAAGATTTTGGCAATGATTCCACAACGTTACCATACACATCCACCGCACGTACCTTGATGTAATCACCCGATTCTGCAGTGCTGAACTGCTTATGCACAACATATTCTGGACCTCGGTGTTTGCCTATCAATTCAAACGGTCCATTTATGTTAGCCGAATAATAGAATTCAACTTGCTCAATGGCTTGGCTACTATCAACCACATTGGCGCGCATTTGCAACGGATTCGGCAAATAGAGATCATCAAGCTCGAGGAACACTTGGAACGGATTTACCGGCAGCCCCTGACCTTGCAAAATAACTCGACGAATTTGGGAGCTAAACTGTTCACCCCAAACGGTTTCGATTTCCGCAGTAATATCGAATGGTTGACCATTGGGCAAAGTTGCAGGTACGGAAACATTCGCACTAAAAGGCGCTTGTGTAAGGACTGCAACGGGCTCACCATTAATGCGATATCGCACTGCATTTACACCATCACTATCAAACAAACGTAATGATATGGAATCCCCTTGGCTGTAGACAGTATTGGTAGCGGGTAAGGCTAATGCTGCACTGGCACTGATCCATGCCATTGGTAAGCGGTGAATTTGAATACCATTGCTACCTTGTCCTACCAATAAGTTTTCATTGTCCAGAGCAAGACTAGTCACAGACGTAGTAGTTGCCACAGTTTGGTCTGCTAGCAAGCTCCATGTTGTAGTATCCACTGCTTGGATTTGATTCTGCATTGCAACCCAAACACGACCCTGTGCATAATTTAATGCATCGATTACTCCCACCATTAACAAGGTATCGTCGCTACGATCTGCTAAACGGAAACGGTGCAACTCATCGGCGATGGCGTAATAAAGATAATCACCATCCGCGCTCAGTAAGCGAATAGGTTCTGACGTATTCAATAGATTAGTAATATTTATATCCGCGTCAACAAGAGGCAAACCACCGCTGTGGACTTGATATAAACCACCGCTTACGGTTGCAACATATAGTGTTTCTCCAGCGGAGCTGATAGAAAGAATTTCATCACCGGTATTAATCTCCATAGTACCGGTTACCTCAGGATTATCACGGGACGCTAAATGTAATGTCGCACCAGCACTGGCTACCACTTTGTTATCTGTGATAACCAATTGTGTAAACGACTGCCCTTCTAATGCCAACGAAGAACGTCCATTGCTTGTAAGTGCAATGACACGTTGATATTCCGGTTGTAATAAATAACGTCTCGAACCTGCCACAGCGACTTGTGTTGTCGCCTCACTAAACGCGGCGGGATACACTTCAGCTTGCCAAACACCTAGGGTATCTTGACGATGTGTTACTGCACCGTAGTTATCTGCAGCAGCCAAATTACGACCTTCTGTTATGGCTACATCTTTCACATAACCCCGTGGCCGTTCAGTTTCATAATTTAATAACGCAGAGCCACTTGGACGAATTAAGTCAAACACAACTCCACTATTACCACCAATCCATAATTTGCCACCGGCGATCAGTGCATTGTTAAGCTCTTCTCCCAAGGTATTTGGGAATCGCCCAATCAGTTGCGCCCTATCCGGATCGTGAACATCCACTACTTCGATGGTTTGTTGAGATTGAGATAATGCTAATAGCTGGCCTTGTAAACTCAATAAACGGTCAGCATGAATATTCAATTCAATGCGATGCTCGCTAAAATCAAAACGCAAATGATGCAAAGTACCGTTCGAGGCCGCTGCGAATAAGTGTTCACCTTGTTGTGTCATGGCAGTGAATTGCCCGTTGACGGCTTTTAATGCTTGAAAGTCATGATCGAAACTGACGACTTGGCGATTAGATAACACCACGAAACCATCATTCCATACTGCTGCATCCAAGCTCTGACCTGTTATTGATAGGGTTCTTACTGGCTCTACGGCGTTACCGGCGACGCTGAAGCCAATTGCCGAATTATCTACAATTGCAATTGCGCGATCATTTGCCATAAGTAATTTGGAAACATAACCGGATAATGCATGTTGACTCAACACATTATAGTCTTCGTTTAAATCGATGACGACTAGTCCAATGTCTTCTAATGCTACCAGTAAACGATCTCCCAAGTGAGCCAATGCAGTAATATTGGATTCCAATGTTGTCAGCAGCTGCCCACTCTCATCGAGTAGATCACGACCAGAACCAAACCAAATATTATCGGTATCTGGTAAAGCTGTGTTAAATGCTTGAGTCCTCGTGCTAACAGCCATCTGCAATGGATCAATGACATTTATAGTGCGCGATAAGTGCTGCTCATTACCAAACTCATCGGCGACGGTGGCAACAACGCTTAGTTGGGTAACGGTGTCTGGCACTTCGTAACTAAGCTGTTCATCACCAACGGCCAACAAAATTTCTGCAGAATCGTAAATTGCAATTTGTGGACTCACACCAGTTGGTAAATCAACATCAATGGCAAGATTTAATGTTGAGCCCACCATCACCTGTGGCGCAACGCCAACAATCTTGAGCGGTGGGATCTTGAGTTCGGGGAAAACTCGTATACCGACTTCGTTTTCGCTGTATCGATAAGTGTCACCGTAATAGGCACGTACACGAACAAACAGATTTTCCTGTTCTGTTACAGAAGGCATGCGCAAACCTAAGCGACCACGTGGTGAATCAGCAAGCTGCCGTGAGATGACAAAACGATTAAAATCGAGTAATGCCACTTCCACATAACGCAATTGCTCAGCCGTACTCTCACTAGCACGATAATCTACAAGTAGGATCTGACCTTCTGTCACCGCTTTATTAGTCGCAGGCTGTTGTATAGTTACCGTATCCAGCTCAGGCTGATTGTCGACTAATGTCCAAGAACCAGAATTCTGTGTGACGTTATCAATGATTACGTCAAAACTTGCACTGGTATTTTCTTTGGGTACTGAGAACCATTGATAACTATTGGTGCCAAGGCCAATGCTTGCAATAGTACTGTTACCATCGAGTTCAATTGTTTGCTGTGTTATGCGTGCATTCGTATCCAAACTCATCTGCACTGGCAACCACGCACCTTTACTAATGACACTGCCCTCAGTCGGCGATACTTCGTTGAACAAGGTCAAAGGTGAAGTATCTATGGCGAGATTTGCTGTTGCTTGATTAGCACTACGATCGGTACGAACCACTTGAATCGAAGTACCGCTTAAGGCGTGGCGTGGGACAAACCATTGCTGCTCTCCAGCTTGCCACAGTGATTGTGAAGGTAACGGTGCATTGTTTTCATCTAAGAACAACACCGTTTCACCGCCCAGTGTCAAACTTTGGGTAATACCACTAAGTAATACACCCATGGGTGTCTCAGTCAAAACAGGTTCAAAGGTGGTCGCAATTTCGGTTGCTTGAATGTTACGGCGTTGAATCGTGTTGTTTTGATCAATGTTGATTAATTCATACAAATTATTGCCATTAAAGACTAAGGCTTGGCGATTTCCGCCCATAAGGCCAGTCAATTCACCGTTGTGATAAACCTGCCAGGTATTGTCGGCATATGGGCCATCCACTAACAACCAAATTAGTTCCCCATCACTAACCGCTTGCTTAACTGGAGCGCCTGTATTCAATACGGCATTGCTTGTTAATGTGCCATCATCGGACAGTTGATACAAGATCGCCGATTGTTCCGACCAAACTAACAAGTTGTTACCGTTAACTAACAATCCTTCAGTATCAGGTATGGCAGTAAAAAATTGCTGTTGTAATCGCGGTAATTCATCCTCGATCACTTCAAGACCATACAGTCCTGATTCCGTGAGCACGAATAAACGTTGATGATCCACTTGGCTTGCACGAATCTCTTCATTCATAACGGCGCCTACAATCGGCAGGAATTGTCCAGATACAAATTGTATTGCGTTAACCAGTGAACCCGCTCGTGTAAAGATTGTGTCGCCATTGGCACCAAGTACTTCGCCCAGTAGGTTTGTCGTTGATGCAGCGCCAATACTTCCCGCATTAAAAGGCCAAAACATCAAGGTGCTATCGCCTGCTTGAGTTTCTACTGCGAGTAAGCCACTACCGGTAAATAATAGTTTGTCGATACGCCCGGTATCTGCGTTAGCAAAGACGCCATCTATATCAAAAATCTCATAACCACCGCTGCGATGGTTTACGATCCACACGAGATCATCGCCAGTTGCTTTTAAGCCCGGCACATTGACCATATGCTCTACCTGAGCATTGCCATTGTCAGACGTGAACAATGTTGCCTCAACAGCACCTAAATAAGAATGTTTAACAAGTTGATGACTTTCCAACTGCTCATGTCCGGAGCGGTCACGTAGTTGAGTCTCTACAGTGATAGCAGTGCCATCATTACTTACAGCAACACTGCGCGGTGCACTACCCATTGGAATAGCAACGGTAACTGGCCCGCTAGCAGGATCGTGAATGTTTATAACGGAATCATCTGCAAAATCGTCCATTCCATCAGGTATACCTGAACTTACCCACAAATCGGTACCAGTTAATACTTGTGTTGCTGGCGTTAACAAAACATCCGCGGTGTGATCGATCCCGGCATCTTGTAATACATTAAGGAATAGTCGTGCTCGTAACCCACCTGATTGCAAGCGAGCAACAACAACCGCATCTTGGCCCGTGAGCGGTAAGGTACTAGTAAAAGGAAAGCGTTCAGGTTGCCCCTCTGTGCGATTCAATGTCGCCGCTGGTGTAAGACTTTCCACACCGGCGATATCAAAATACAAATCTGCTTGACCGAGATTACGCATCACCACTTCTAGCGTGACAGGTTCACCTTCATGGAAGGCGGCGCCATTTTGTGGAGAAAGTAGTGATAGGCGTGGTGCGCCAGCACTTGCATCGTATGGCTGCAAGGTAACTGCCGCTACGGGGCTGACATTACCATTGGGATCCCAAGCGCGGGCTTCAATTAATACCGGCTCAACACTATTTGCGGTAAATCGATAACGGCTTGGATCAGTTAATGTAATATAACCCGCGCCATTTTGTTGTACTTCTACCCGCTCAATACCGTAACGATCAAAACTTTGAAACAACACATCGGTTGGCTGATTCAATACAATACGATCACCGTCTTCTGGTGATGAGATACTGATGTTTGGTGGGGTAGCATCCAACACTAAGGTGTAGGCATCATCGGATACTTTTGTGCTACCAAAACCATAATGGACTTGTAAGCGAACTGGAATTTGATCACTGCTAATGTCAGCAAGTTTAGGATTTAAATAAGGCAAACTGACTAAAGCGTTATTAGATTCGGCGTTAGCTTCGATTTGCAGGGAAGCGGGATACCACTTGTCTAGAATCCGCAGCTCCACCTGACTAATCATATCCACATCACCATCAAGATTAAATTGAATATCAATCGGCGCGATTTCTTCCGCTGGCGAAGGCACTGTCACCAGTGGCGCGATATTGATGATGGGATCAACTACGGCAACGTCAAAACGTTGTTCAGCGGTATTACCTTTTGTATCCTCTGCGATAACAATAAAAGCAAAATTGCCATCTGATTCTCGTACTGGCGAGGTAAAGATAGTGCTCGGCGGCCCAAAGCTTAAACCACCGTTAGTGGAGATGCGAAAACGATAATCCAGTTCGTCATCCGCGGTAATGTTATCAACTGCAGCTGGTATAAAGGAATACGTACGGCCGCGAGTCAGTGTCATGGCTGCATCAACAGGATTGTTATCGCCACTACGTACCAAGGTAATCTGACGTGGTGCTAAGGTGTCGGTGGCGGTAAAGTTTGCAGCATAGTGACCGTTTGTTAGCGTGGACCCTCTATTGAGCGCTGCATTGCCATTTAAATCTTGAATGTCATAAATCGTCACATGGTAAACACTGTTGTGTGCTAATACCGTGTTTATCTTGGCACGTAACTCAATAACATTGTCACGTAACAATAATTCAAACTGTTCAGAAATGTCTGTTGTGGGATCGTTACTGTAATCGAGTGCGTCTGTGGTAACGCTGAATCCCGTTGTTTGTATTGTTTCATTAAAAACCAATAACACAGGGTTGTTGTAACCCAGCCCTTGCATTTGCTCTGCGACTGGTCTGGTATCATCTTCTCCAGTTAACAAATTTGAAACAATGAGTTCTTCATTTGTTGAAGGCTTGCGTAATACAACTTGATATTGTTTTCCATGTATGGTCCTAGGTGAACGGAATTCAAAACCAGTTGGATTCAATGCAAATGCAATTGCATTGTTCGCATCTGGTGCATAACCGGCACCTTCTTCTAACCAATGTACGCTGAGATCACCAGTGAAACCACCACCAAGAATTTTCACCAGTGTGCCACCGGAATCACTGATTTTTTCGTTGCCACGGACATGATCGGTTTGAATTCCCGTGACTGACAAGGCCTGTGTCACAAATACTGCAGCAGGTAGTGAAACGGTTTGCCCCGCTTGGCTGAGGTGCAAACTATAAAGACCGGCATCACTCAAGGTTGTTTCAAAACTTAATTCTGTGCCGTCTTCACTGACCACCCATGTGTTTGTTGGTATGGATACGTCATTAAGTGTTAGTGTTTCTATTAACTGAAGTTGTTGTCCAACCACGGTAAATTGTGTTGCTCTATCTGTGATTGTGTTAATCGGATTAATGTCATGAACAGTAATATCGGTCACACCAAACAAGGGTGCGGTGACAAATCGCCAAGGCATATCAAATTGTAACGCTGCGCCATCGATTATGGTTTGCGGATTGTTAAATATCCCCATTCCATAACTTTCACCCACTTGATACCGATCACCAATTACTTGGAACTGCAAGCCATCTGCAAACAGGCGACTGTCGCCAGGTAGCGAATAAGCATCGGACTCTCGCTGTACATTTACTACGACATTATCCCATGCCGTTGCACTGCCTGTGACTTGGAACTGCACCACTTCTGCATCGCTTGCAATACGGGTGTGTGGAACTGTCTGAACAATGTTAGGAATCGGCACGGATACATTGTGATATTTACCAGCAGCACGCCATTCCAATAAATCACCCTCGAAATGCAACCCCTGTGCACCATTCAACGAATGGTCGCTGCGGATGTCTGCTAGCTTAGTCAGTACAAGGTTTTTATCAGGGAAGATCGGTAGATTTATATCAAATAATTGTAATTTCGCAATACTACCGACGTTGGTTATTGTCGCTAGCAGTTCTCCATTGATCTTAGCATCGAGTAAACCAGTAATCAGAGTATTACCGAGCTCAACAAACTCGCCACTCTCACTCAAATGCGTTTTATCGAGTAATTGTAATTGATCCGTACCGTGTAGTAACAAACGCTGTGGCGATAGACTCAAACTTTGCGGATTAATTAGAGTATGTGGAAAACTGGAAACAACTAATTCCGGTGCGTTAAGCGAACGCACTTCAACAAAGAATTCAGTGAGTAGATAAATAAATTGATCATCTGCCACTGAATCAATCGCGTTAACCGATACAGTTTGCCAAGTTGGGCCAAGCATACGACCAATATGCACTGAATCCGTCGTGCGGCTAATAAAAGTTTCGCCAATAATTTGTAATCGTTCATGGGGCACCGAAAATGGATTGAATATTCTACCCACGGCTTTTGGTACATAAACATTGCTAATGTCATATGTCACTAATTCGTGTCGCGCGCCGACTCGAAACATGACATAACGGCCTGATATGGCTGCATCGGTAATAACATCGTCTAATTCAATCGTAGACAACAGAGTCGGTGTTGCGCTGTCTCGGGTGGAATAAATTCGACCGAGATAGTCGATACCATTACGCATAACCGTTATTAACAGTAGATCTTCTACTCGATAACTACCGAGTAACTGTTCTCCAAGACCACGGCTAATTTGAGCAAAGGATTCAAACTCAATTGTAAGCGCATCATTACTGACATTATCAATCTCATTACCAAGATTACTGACGGTTATGGCTAAAGAACCGATAGTGTCATTCGGAATACGGAAACTGAGACGGCCACTGTTTTGTAACGTGACATCTTGTGCTGGCTCACCATTGATACGAATATCGGTCATCGCACTCAGACCCGTACCTTCAATTGCTGCGTAGTCACCCGCGTTAAATAGAAAGCGTTGTTGGTTTGGATAGAAGTTTTCATTCAAACGATCGAAGGCACCGATGGCGTCAATACGGGGATCAGCAATGTAGGTGAATGCTAAAGCCTGTGTTTGTTGTAATAAACCGTTTTTAACGGTAATACTCACAACGCGATTTTGTTCAGGCGATTCGATCAATGCTGGAATACGTAGGGTAATTTCGTTCTCTAAAACGCTAATGACATCTGTAGCAGGAACACTTATGCCACCAACTGTGATTTCACTTTCTAAGCCGAAATTAGCACCAGTAATGACAACTTCATTACCACCACGCCAACTACCAATGGCAGGCTGAATGTTTTCGATGCGCGGTGTTTGGTCATCTGTGGCAACAAATCGGAAGCTATAGTCATCTGTTAACGTCTCCCCATGCAGATCAGTGATACCAGCTGACAACGTAACACGATATTCGTTTCCGTCCTGCAATGGTTGCAAGGGACGGAATATTAATCGAGTACCTTGGTTATTTACCTGGCTCGATACAAAACCATCCACAGGCTCGCCCGACAAGGTGACTTGGAATAACGTATCAGCAGTACTGCTCAATAAGCTTGGATCAAGCAATCGATTGAATTGAATTTCCAGTGCTTGGTCAGCAGCTAAGAAACCGCGCGACCCTGGTTGCTGTTCTACAATTGTGAGTTGATCGTTAACGATAGTATTCAGCGCACCACCCAAACTACCCAATTGCGCACCCACATCTAAGGGATTTTCTGTTGGCTCACCATTGACGTTAACAAATGAAGTACCAGCATAAATGGCATCGCCACTAAACGCGATAGCATTGACTGCACCAGTGACCGAGAAATAATGTCGCAGGTCAATACGATTGCGATACCGGCCATCCATCCATGGGGCTATATCAAACAATTGCACATCACCCTGGCCAGCAGCCACATAGAGAGTTTGACCATAGCGCATCATATCGCCTGCAAACAAATCACCGCCTTGTAATAAATAAGCCAAGGACAACTGAGCGACTGCAATTCCTGTGTTATCAGCACCGATTGCATAGGCAACCACACTGCCACCGCGACCAGTGGATACCAATAGCAAATCGTTATAAACCAACATATCTGCTCCGACCACGGGATTACCACCAAGGTCCACTAACGAGATGCTGTTGCTAATGGAAAAGCGACCGTCACTAAGATCAAATTCTTTGATCTCATGTGCATCTGGTAATAACACGCTTAAGCGGTCTCCTTCCACTAACACCTTACTTGGTACACTGCCGAGTAAAGCAGTATCAAGCTGCTGTAATTCGACCAAGGTGCGATCCACTTGAAGACGATAAACGATAACGCCAAATTTTCCGCTTACATAGACTAGGCCGCTATCGATGGTGATATTCGTGATGGTATCAGTTAGGGCTTGTTGATTTATCAACAAGGGATCTGTCGCTAGGGTGATATCAAAATGATAAAGCTGATTGCCACCTACAATAAATAGATCTTCGCCTGCTATGGCAATTTCAGAGAAACCATTCGGCGCCAAAGATTCTTTAAAGTGATAAGGCAAAGATTTAGTCACGGACTCTTTATAGATCAATACAGGATGCACAGGGTCTGAGATATCGGATATCACTAATTGGGCATTTGTGGTTGTAAGTTGTCCTAGTACTCGCCCTTCGCGGTCAATTGCCTCATAACCACCGCCAGTGACTGCATATAACACTTGACCGTTACGTGCAATGGCGGAAACCGGACTACTAGCATCTTCCAAGTTTACAGCACCGGTTTCGCGTCCGGAATAAAAATACGCATCCGCCAACACACTGCGTTCACCAGTGAATAACGGACTTTCAACACTAATATCAGCTGATCCAAACGCACCGGCTGGTGCCCGCATTTGAATATGGGTACTACTGAGTACACGTACATCTCCCGCCACAGCACCATCGATTGTCACCGATACTGCTTTATTAAATCCACGGCCATAGAGATCAATGGTATTGCCACCTTGAGGTGGCCCCGTGTTCGGCTCAACATCTTGTAATACCACACGTGGTTGTATAACCATGGCGCCATTTTGCGTCGTGTTAACGTTATTATTTGTTACCGAAACAGCGACACTTGCGCTACTCGCGCCAAGGTGTAAGTCTGGTAAATTAAACTGAATTTCTGTGTCAGTTACCGACAACAACTCAGCACCGTTAATAACTTGTTCCGCAATAACAATCTCTATGGCATTTTTATCGTTGCCAAAGCCACTGCCAAATATAACGGCTTGTTCGCTACCATCAGCATGGAAGTAATGACTGCCGAGCGTTCCCTCTGAGCTACGCAATACTTGTGCGATAACAGGGCGCGTTCCACTGAGTAGTGAATATGAAACGTCAACTGCTTGCAATAATGAGCGGCCATTCAAGGCAGTCAAAGTGGTATTGATTTGTAAGGTGATCGCTCCTTGGTAACTCAAATCTTCGGTAAAACCAATTTCTACCAGGCCACCGGCCAAAGTATTCGTACCTGTAATAGTGTAAGCCTCTGCAGGTAGACTTGTGCCAGTTTCATCTAATAGTAAGATCGCATCACGAAGCGCAATTTCATCGGTATTGAACAAATCATTCAACTGAATACGAATCGTGTCATTTAACACGATTTCACTACCCGGTGCCGGTCTCACGTCTGTCACCACTAGGTTTGGTGTTGCAGTTGCGTTAATACCTTGGCTTCCGGCTTGAAACAAACCACCTTGATTCAAGAAAAGTTCGCTGCTTACACTATCTCTGGCTTGCCAGTAAACTGTTTCGAAACCGCCTTGCTGACCGGGCTGCAGAATTAAAAATTCACTTCCATTACTAACACTGACTTGGCCGTACTGTACAACGAAGGAGACGTTATCAAGATCGCCATTTGATATGCCCCGTTCAATCGCGTGTAGGGTATACGTGGGTGTTCCGCTAATATCATCAATTATTACAATGTAGAGAGCGCCATCTCTTTGTAACAACACATAAAGCTGATCACCTAACCATTGGATATCCAATGGTTGACCACGCAATTCGTCTTGGCTCAGTGCAATGGTATTGTAATCCTGTGGCGCATCGAGTTCCGCATCGTTTAAATCATAGAAACGGATGTAACCTGTACCCAAAGCGTTAGCAACCGACATTGCCAAAATGGAACGACCTTTGTTCACCGTCACATCAGTGGCCGAACTACCGGCGGTGGCGAATTGGGTAATAACTTGCGGTTGAGTTGGATCGTGTATGTCTACTACCAAAAGACCATCGCTTCCGCTAGCCAAGTAGGCTACTTGATCATACAACGCAACACCTGTAACAGGTTGTTGGGTAGGTAACTGCGCTAGACGGACTGGTCGATCCCAGATAGCAATGTCATAAATCTCAAAACCGCTCTTCATCAAAAAGCGATTTTCATCAGTGGGTAAGCTGCCAGCTTTAACGCCAATATAAAGCAACTCATCACGCACTTCTGAGCCACCAATGTGCATCGGTGGATAGTTGGGTAGATCGATACCTCTGCCAGCTTCTAAAGTGTAAGAGAACTGTCCCACTCGTATTTCTTTATCACCCATGACCAGATATATGTCATAGAGATCTGGGACAATCACACCTGGCAGCTGGAATTCAAATTGAGTGAGAGTTTGCACATCATCTTTGAGGTTAGCCACAAAAACACCTGGTGATACTTCTAGGGTTCGAATCTCATCGCCATTACGAGAACGTAGGATAGCCTTTGTACCTGGCAAGATAGCGGATGTATTTGCTGTCACAGTAACGATGGAACCACCCTTAACCGATCCAGATTCAGGACTGCTGCTGAACTCCACTGCAGTTAGATCTTCACCAATGATGATTGCACCGGGTTTTGCCGCGCTAAGACCACTGTCCACCACACGCAAATGATGATCACCTAATGTTAGCGGTAATAATTCAATACTGCCGGCTGGAATGATCAGTGTATTTTCATCTATCCATTGTGGTGTAATCTCAAATTGATCCACATAAACTTTCAACGCAGAATCATTACGGAAACCATCACCAAGAATAGTTACTTCGTGATTATCACCACGATGGAATACGCCTCCCTCAACGCTGTCAATAACAGGGCGCTGAGCATTTGTTGGCGCAGCTCTAACATGTAATACATACGGTCGCCATAGCTCACCATTGCGAAGATTGCGTGCATCTTCAACGCGTATTTCGTACCTTACACCTGAATCGCGAGCAAATGCCAACGAGAAGTTTGAGGCTGATTCACCACTTGCACTGAGTGCGGCAACGGTTACGGGCACTTGTTCGCCAGTATCTTCACGTATCACACGTACAGTATTTTCTTGTAAGGAAGAGATGGTGACCTGTTCATTAAAGGTAAGTACCAGCTCGTCGTTAGACGCAAGCAGCTCACCTTCATCCACAGATGCTTTAGTAACAATAGCACCTGGAAGTTCTAACACCGTGAGCCCAGATTTGCCAGCGCCCGCGATTAGACGTTCTTTATAGACGTCAACAGATTCAATATTTTCCGTATTACCCGCCGAAACAATGTATGGCGCCATTGGTTCAGTTATATCTAATGCCACCACACCACCTAACGCGGCGGAAATAAATAATAAATTACCAAGCCGTTCAAGTTGAACTGCACGTCCGCTTTGTGCCTGTAATCTTGTATCGAATTTTAATACAGCACGGGTTTCAGGTCGTTGCTTATGGAAGATTTGAACACCACCATTGGCTAAAGCAACAACGAGATAATCACCATAACTAACGATATCCAATACATTGGCTTCGAAGGCATACTGACGAGTCAAGACGGGATCAAACAGATTAACAACTGTTATTTCACCCAATCCGCTATCACCGGGCTTATTCGCTGTTGGTGAACGGAACTGAGCGCAGTTTCCACTTGCATTCCAACCCCAGCCACCACGTTGGCCACCGGTATAGAGCCATTCATTATCACGCTCTACCACATTGCCGCCTACCAGACCTGGAATTGTTCCCAAGAAAACAGGATCGTTCGCAGCAAAATAGTTCACCCTGGCAACAACGCCAGAACTTAATTCGCCGGATTGTTTCGAGCAAGGATCAAAGCCACCGCCAGGATCTTGTACATTAGCACGGGCCGCGAAAAGGGTGTCACCCCATTTGAGCACATCTGTCACATGCGCTGCGGAATCTTCGTCCAATATTTGCGATAAAACTTGTAAACCATTTTGATCATCAAGATTTAAGCGAGTTACACCACCGCCACCATTGGCAACATACAAACGTTTATGTGTTACACCGTCTTCATGTTCTAAGCTCGAATGAATACGAATGGAATCGATGCTGGTGGCAATTTCACTGCCCTTCAATTCTGTTAATAACTCGCTTTCTTCATCAGTTAGCGGATCACCTAAAATCTCTTTTCCGATTAATGAACCTAACGCGGCATGACGTAATAATGCTTCACGTCCTTCAGGTCCACTCGGCAAAGCAGATGAACCACCAACAAGTAACGGTTGAGTGGGTGTTTGAATATCAAAACTTGCGGCACGCACGGTATCTGGAAATGGTATGCGATCAAAATTTTGGATGGTGTAACCTTCATAAACGAATCCACCATTAGTTATGGCAACACCAGTCTCTTGATCAACATAAACATCGGAAGGATATATGTTTGCCGCCGCTTGGGTCACGAGATGTTTCAAACCATAACCAAAACCATTATCTCCCATGAGACTGGTTTGATTCCCGTAACGGTCTTCGCCAAAGACATCGTTACGACCCACTGATCCACCGCGGGTAATGATTTCCATTTTCTCCGTAGACAACACACGAATGCTGGAAATAGGCACTGAACCAATGCGAATTTTGAGACCGTCGGTTACTGTATTACCGGGCTCAAAACCAGTACCAGTAATTGTAACTTTGGTACCGCCACTAATAGGCCCCCATAATGGCGAAAGAGATTCAAAGTGAATCGGTGCATCTACCATAACACCGCCAAAAAGGGTGGCTTGCTGCCAGATACCGTTTTTCTCAACTTGGACAGTCACATCATATAATCCGGCTGCACCAATGGCGGGAACCATAGCAGAAATAATTGCGACACGTTCATCCTGGTCATTACTATTTATGGATTCGAGTTGTGATTCTTGATCACCGACAAACACTCTGACCCGTGCTGTATCTAGTGGGATACCTAAACCGGAAAGTGTTATACGCTGCTCCCGATTTTGCGGGATGTGGCGCGGAACCACTGCCTCAAGGAGAATGGTATCTGCACGCGCACCACGATACGTCATTTTGATCTGTTGATCTTGTGCAAGTTGGAATAACTCAATGAAGCGATCATTGGGCAAAGGTTTAATAACTTGAATGCCAGCACGTGCAACAATATTAACTTTATCCCCTACACTAAGTGTATGAGGTTCTATAAGAGTTAGTATCGCATCGTTATTGATGATTTCCACATTGATAGGTAATGCTTGACCATCTGCACCCATCATCGCAAAGCGTTGTCGATTTTCAGGTAACAAATCGATTGCTTTATTGAATCGTAATATTGCAGTAATGGCGCCCGTTGCATCCCGATCAAGAATACGATTTTCGGGATCAATCTGGTGAATTTTCAAAATGACATCCGGTGTCACTTGTATAATGCTGGTACGCACATCACTAACACCGATACCAAAACCTGCGTAACGTCCAGCAAATACCACTTCCAAAGAATTGCCTGGTACTGCCTCCATACCGGCGGTAACAACAGGATCAATTGGATTGGTTATGTCAACCGTGAGAAGTCCTGCATCACCTCGGGCAATATATGCCGTATTACTATTAATATCCACGTCATGGACATAACCCACGTTTGCTATGCGAGAAACGATAAAAGGATTTTTTGGATCTTGTATGTCAATAACAACCATTCCAGCTTCACCAGCGGCAAGGTAAGCATAATTACCATTGACCACGACACGACTAGCAGGCACATCCACGCTACCGAGTACACGAAAGCCTGTGTCGGTGTTCAATTCAAGGGTATAGAATCCGCCGGTTGTATTATCAAACTCATCTAATAAACGATTGTTAGCAATATCAAAATGTCCTGAGACAATTGCATAACGAGAAGATTCTCCAGCTTTTATCGGCATACGGGAAACATCTAACGCGCTGTGATTGTTTGGCAGACTCATACGGCTTGCCAAATAAGCTTTAGTCTGTAGAAAAGTATCAATCAATCCCACACCACCATCAGCCATGGCCACGATTGTTTGGCCATTCTCTGTTTCAATACCTCGGGCAAAATCTGCTGGTAATGGTAATTCAGTAACAATGGTTGTTAAATTAATATTCGTAGCATCAAAGGCAATAATAAATAAACGCGCGCTGCCAGAAATGACTTGGCCATCTTCATCAAGCTTCGCTGCAGTCACAAAAACACGGTCACTGTTTCGTTCAAAATAAGTATCAACTCCTAGTGCTATATAGTCATTTGGCAATGGCACAACAATCTCGATACGATCATCAACATCGTCGCCATTAAGATCAATTGTGCGACGTAGATCATCTGGATTAAGTGGGTTCTCCGCGTTACTGGTAAAGGTGGAAGCGTCAATGTTGTAAATGCCAACGCCAGCACTACCTGCTGCGGCAATCATATAAGTACCTGTGGGATCCAATGTTACATCATAGATGCGTCCTTCCACTTGGATGTTTGACTGTATCGGCTGTTGATATGCAAATGCTGCGATTAAAGTAGCTTGCTGGCCGTTATCTAGTGTTACCGTAATGTCTGCATCACCAATGCGACCTGCAGGTGTTATTACCGTAATTGTTTGGGCATCCAGAATCTTGATATCTTCCTCGTTCGCTGGAATACCGGCAAAGGACACTGAAACTCGCGACAATCCAGGTCGGAAACCGGCGCCTTTTAGGGTCATTAACGTGCCGCCATTGGCTGATCCTTGTGCCGGACTTGCTGAGATCAACTCCAGCGGTTCCACATATTGCACAGCACCAATCAACCCAGATTGACCACCGTTGTTATTGATAACTTGCAACTGAGCCGGACCTGATAGATTTTCTGGTATGCCTAGTTCATAACGAGTATGCTCACTGTCAATAACTTCGCTACTCACTTGCACTGTACTTTCACCACCTAACAGAAATATTGGGGTGTCAGCGTGACGCACTGTCACTGTGAGCGTTCCACCATTGGTCATGACAACGGAGGGATTAACCGCTGTTATTACCGGTGTAGGATTATTACTGGAAGAAGTGGTAAAACGAATATCATGGTCAAACAAACCGGCGGTTCGGCGGCTACCAAGCACACCGTGAAGTTTTACGACGTAGTTGCTGTTAGGCGTTAAAGCGTTGCTTGGTGTAATGATGACGCGACTTGGATTAATCACATCACGCGTCACAGTAAAAGAAACTGGCAAACCCTCTGCTGTGCCATCATCATACAATAGCGCTAAATAACGCGCCAAATAAATTCCTTCTTCTTCACCATCGGGAATTTGTATGGGACGATTGAAAGTCAGCTCTATTGTTTGACCAGTGGCAACTCCCATAGCATCATTCGTTGGAGCGGTTCCAACCAGATCCAAGATTAAGGTATCAAGTAGAATTAGTTCTGAACCGTTACCACTCGTTGCACCGATCCAAATTCCGTCATCACTTAACAAAGAAGTTTGCACAGGTGCATCGCCGCACTTACCCAAAGCTAGCGCATCGAGTAGTGAGATTGAATCAGGCCGACTGGTATCGAATAAAGACAAATAACTCTGACTTGCATTTTTGCCACATTTGTCAATTCTGACCGTACCTGCAGTTGTGAATAAACCTCGGATATCGTTTAGCACACCTGGAATTTCAAAACCGTGCCCGTCATGACGCCCGATTTCACGAATGTGATCAGGTCGCTTCAGGTCGTACATGACCAATGAAATATTATTACTTGCTCCCACCATCTCTGGAACATCATGCAAAACGGCTGATGTAACACCCAGCTTGGCAAAGGCCACTTGCGGCAATGAAGGTTTGGTGATATCAAAAATGAAACGACCATTACTCAAGCCATATTTGGCTGTGACATGTAAATGGTCACCCACCACCTGTAAATTACTCGGTGATATGATGACGCGCTGTCCATCTGCCACTGCTTCCCGATATACTCTAATCACAGAGGGTTTAAGTGGATCTGAGATACTGATTACTGCAACTCCGTCAGTTTCATTTGCAACGAACAGTAAGTTATCAATACTCGTCATTACAGTAGGCAATTCACTAAAATTCAGCGGTAGGCTATAGAGGACGTCACGATCTTTTCCATCATCTTGTTCTGTTCCATAACTACCCGGCAGACGATCTTCCCGATCGTAAACCAGCAGTACTTTCTGATCTTCATAGGCAGTATTGATAAATGGGAAATGATAACCCTCAGCCGTGACAAAAAGTTGTGTCTCTGTTAAGTGCATAGCGGCGGGAGTTAAATCTTGAGGTAAATTAAAATAACCTAATCCATGCATGGGGGCAGCTTGATCTAACGCAGATCGATCATAGTGCACCAATGAAATCCAACCGGGAGCAAATGTATTGTTAAACGATTCGAGTGTCTTAATTCCATTTGGTGAAACCTCATCTAGCACGCCCTTGCCTAGCACATAAACTAGCTTAAGCTCTGCATCGGATGCAATATCAACAATCTCACCTGGTGGCAATTTTAAGGCATCAGGTACATATATTTTTTTGTCTTCGATTAAATCTTTCAGCTCACCACTACTTAACGGTGACTCTGCTGCTAAGCGGCGATTCTCTTGTAGTCGTCCATAGAATAAAGCGTTAGGCAATAGATATCGACGTCCATTGAGATCACTGATTTCTACATCAACAAAACCACGATAACCACCACCGAAATCCGGGACCACCCAGTTCAAACGTTCAGCGCTATATAACGTTAACCTATCGTTATCCACAGTATCCACTACTGCTGTATCTGGCTGACCACTCTTGTAAGCGCGCAACTCAATGGCATCATGGAAACCATAACCCACCAAATCGACCTGATCACCCTCACCAGCTTGACTGATATTTACAACAGGCGGATCGATAAAGGAAATCTGCAAAATATCCACATAGGTATAAGCACCGATTACCACATCGTTTAGAGCAGCGTCGTTAATAATCTTGACGGCCGCTGGACCAGCATAGTTAGGTACTGTGGTTGCAAAAACACGCTCAAAAGGATCTTCTTCAGTCGCTGCCGCAACGCTGTCGACAACCAACTGCTGGTCACCGATAAATAGTTGAGGTTGTGCTCCAAAATCGGTACCGCGTACTACGATAGAGGTACCGCCTTCGATACTACCTGTCGAAGGTATGACAGACACAATATCGGGAGATGCTAGTGCACCGGCAGCAGACGTCGTGAACGTAAAATGATAATCCTCTGCTAAAGGCAGACCGCTCAATGGCGCCAAACCAGCAGTAACCACCACATGATATGCAGTGTTGGATTGTAAGGTTTCATCAACCTGTCGTGTCAATTGAATAAAGCGATGAGCCGGATCGTTATTACGTATGGCAAATCCAATATCAAACTTCTCGGTAATATCCATACCGATCAGAGGATCTCCTTCCAACACATGAACAAAATCACTCAATGCTGCGCTCGCGGGCAAGACGGCTGATAGTTCAATATCGATGCTAACAAATTCTGTCGACACGTTACGAGCATCAGAGCTAGGCAAGTGATCTAAAACAGTAAGAGCAGGAAAATCAATTCGATCAATACCTTGTTTAGCACTCGCCACTTGCATGGCACCACGAGCGAGTACCATGCCCCGCGCGCCAAAGTCGAAATCATCTGCATCTCGATGAATCACTACAGGCACAGTGGCATCTCGCTTAGCATCCGCTAACTTGATCAAGTTAATAATTTCCACTACTGATTGTGCCGGCTGATCTTCTTGATCCGAATAATGGACTGAAACATACGCTCGATTACCCGCAAGGGCAACATCATATGCACCGTCGGAAACAAGATCTGGGCGTGATGGATGTAGATCCACAGTACGCGTCAAACGTGGTTGATAGGGATCCGTTATGTTTATTATATTCAGTTGTGACGTCTCGCCATCACCGGCCATATCGGTAACATAAATCGTATCGCCAACAATCTGTAATCGATTAGCAATACCTAAGGTATCCAAAACCGCAATGATCGGCATGCTTGGATCCGAGATATTCGCCACAACTAATCCTTCATGCGACGCAGCAATAAAAGCGAAATTGTCTTTGACAACTATATCTCGGGTAAAACCATTGGGTTTGATATAACCCACATGATAGGGCGCAGCAAGATTACTAATATCGATAACTTGAACACCACCATGGCCGTTAGCTACCAACGCAAGATCATCTTTGCGAGTCAAGCCATAAACGTCAGGATACGGCATATCGATCCGGCCTTGCAGTAAATAGGGCAACCCGAATTGCCCCTCACCATTTCGGACAGAAAAAATTAGTAATTCACTATTGGTGTTATCGAGATAAACATTTCCTGTCTCGGTATCTTGTTCGATACCATGAATCATACAGTTATCGAAGCTGCCACTTCCACTTTCAGGTGAACAAACAGTGGAACCAAATACGGGCCCAGGTAATAACCCACTCTTACTGGCAAGTACAAAATTGGCATCTGCGTGGACTTCAGTTATCGTACCGGTAAAAACTTCTGATGCGCCTGCCATAAGTTCGGAATATACAAAATGCGATCCTTCTCCGGCAAAGGTTTCGTTGGTATCGTCAGCAATGAACAAACCAGTCCGCGGCGTGGCCCGTTTGTGAGCATCGTCTCGCGGTATTTCATTATCAAGTAAATTCCCTAAACCTTGTTCCAATCGCATGGGATCCACATTGGACCAAGCCCCTAATAAGGCACCAGTTCGATCTTCACCCTTGAATTGATCAACAGCTGTGTAGTAGACACTACGAGCCGAGTTCTTAGCAGCAACTGGAATGCTGCCATCGGCGGTTGGTGGTGTTGCTAACAAGAAGCGACGTTCAGTAATAGGGAGCCCAATTTCATGTGTTGTTTCAGAATTTACTTGGTGATTCGGTGTTAAGGCTGTGGCAGTGACACGAACTCTTTCATTGCGTAAATCACTACGAGCAAAAATATTACCGTCAACAAAATTTGCCCAATAGATGTAATAATGGTTATCGGGATCACTGACTGGCGTCTCGTCACCAGGTAAACGAGTATCATTTCTGAATAGTTCAATTTTTCGCGATACCAGAGTCAACCAATTACCGGATTCATCCTGGTACTCCCGAGTCCACAATAAAGTAACCTGACGCTCAGCTTCAATCCCGATGTCTGAGACTTCAACAACCGCTTTTAATGCTTCATTTGCAGTGAGAATCTCTCCATCAAACGGTGAGAGAATTCCCAGCTTTGGTGCTACTGTATCTTCGATTTTACCAATCCGAACTGGCGCAGTTTGAGTGCTGTGACCAATAACATCAAATGCCACTGCATGGATCACTAATCCTTGCACACCTTCTGGCGGGCTGATCAATGCGCGATATATATGTTCCTGAGCTGCAGAACCGGTAATGGATGAATAATTATTATAAACGGTTTGTAATGGAGTGCCATTAACATAAAACACCACTCGGTCTATACCCTCTACCCCAAGATCATCAATTGCTTCGACAAAAACTTCAATGTCTTGGCCATCGATGACAACGGACTCATCATTACTTGGCTTAACGATTTGCGCCGTGGGTGGTTGATCTGCCACGATAGTCAAATTTAGTGACGCAGATAAAGCAGATAGATAACCATCTACATCTAATGCATCTGCTTTAAAGCTGAGTCGCTCACCTGCCTTGCCCACTGGTACTTGAATATGGCTGTGATAAGGCGCCGCTTCATCTTCGTTTACCACAACATATTCAGCATCTGCTCCTGCGATATGTTGCGCTTGGTACAATCGAACGCTGGCCACACCAACTTCTGGATCGCTGGCGATAACGTTTATTACAATTTCGCGACCTTCTGTAATCTCACTAATGTTGTTACCCAAACTAAATCCACGATCATCTAAAACTTGAATAGCAGTAATTTGTGGTGCTTGGTTACGGACTAATGTAACAGGACGAGATACACTAGTCTCATTGCCTGCACCGTCTCTGGCAATAATAGTAAATTGCATGGCCAACTGGTTAAGCTCAGGCACACTTTCAAGACCTAAATATTCTTCAATGGTTTTGAGTCGTAGATCGCCGCTATAAGGTGGCGCTGTCAACAATCGCTCTTGCACCAACTCATCATTATTGAATACGCCGTCTTGATTGATGTCCCCATAAAGCTGTACACGTAAAGAGCTGACACGTACGTTATCATTAGCTTCGGCAACAAAACTCAGGGTTCGTTTTTCCACGATAGTGGCACCACTTTCGGGTGGGCTTGTAATGACTAACTCAGGCGCAATAACGTCTTTGCGTACATGAACTGTAGTCGATGTCGGTGTGGTGATGACTCGTGGTTCACCGGCATAACGCTGTTCGATCGCGCTAGCGGTCAGGCTTAAATCCAGACCGGCTTGTCCGTAAGGCACCTCGATGAGGAATTCATAGGGAAAGTTCGTATCGGTAAAACTGCGGTCTCCGCTAAGCAAACCTCTGACCTGTAGCACGACCCGATCTAATCCTACATCGTCAACGCCGTTAACCTGTACCAACAAAAACTCACCTTCCGTAATTTCCTGACCATTAACAGGCACGCCAATGGCCACCGAGGGCGGTTGATCCTGGATTATTTCAATACTGAGTTCTTCGATGGCTCGGTGCTTGTCCAAATCATTAAAGGCCGCACCATAACTATCAATTGCCTCTACGCGTAGGTCTACACGATTGTTATTCGGTAGCTCTGGGTCAAATGCTGGTATCGTAACCTGAAAACTGTAGGGTGGTTTTCGATGCAACAAATTAACGATCTCTTGCCCTTGATGCGTGGCAGTTAAGCGTAAGGAGTCAATACCCACATCGTCAAACGCATTAACATTCACAGTGAGTGGCACACCTTCCACAACTTTAGCACCGTGTACCGGCGCTAGTATATCTACAACGGGACGTTCATCAACGCGAACGGGATAACTGATTTCCCGCACACGATCATTACCGGAAGTATCCCGCGCGATCACTTTGACCCAAATATCGAATAATTCATTTCCTGTGGGCGCGTTCGCATTGAATTGACTGAGGATGTCGGGAATACGATCCACATGTAGCAATTGCACAAATTCGGGGGTATCAATGTTTACGGTTGTTACTGGTTCGTGGTCTCGATCGGCAATGCCATCAATAGTACTGAGTGGCGCACCATAATCCGTCATCACATAATTGCCATTCTCCTGGCGCATGCCATATGCAGTGTAAAGCTCCAGCTCGTTCACTTTGACATTATCAAAACCACGGAAACCAAGGGTAAAATCAGAATTTTCTGGTGGTCCAAATCCAACTTCTGGACGTGTGACGGCAACTTCAGGATTAATTTCATCAGCGGCGACTTGAATCGTAATTTCATGGCGTGAAACCGCGCCATCGGAATCATGAATTAAAGCAGTTAACGTAACTGGTTCGTTAGCGCGCACTAAACCAGACGGAACTTGCATGGTATAACCAGTTTCCATTGCATAAGGACTATCGCGGCGCCCATAGTCATTAGCGACATCCACCGAATAATTTTGTTCTAGCTCATCATAAATTTCATTGAACGCTTGATCAATTGCGGCAGTGCCACCAATGTTGTTATTACCACGTATAACATCGCCCCCAATGCGCGGCAAACGCACCCCGTTAGCATACAATTCAACATCGTTGTCAGCCAGTAGTCTATCATCACTGGCCACCACTCCAACTTTAATTAGGAAAGTGCCTGCAACAATAAATTGATCGTTTGCGGGTGAGGTTATGCGAATTCCGGGAACCACGTTAGTCAGCGGATGAACCAAGAAAGTGCGAACTGCTTGTTGCCCATAGGTATCTTCCACAATCAACTCATATTCTGTGGGTTCAACTTGGCTAAAGGTAATTTCAGTGGATTGATTACTTCTTGTGACAGGTAGTTCAGGACAACTGTTGCCAAAACTGGTACTGAATTCTTCAATACGATTACCAAGAGCATCTAATCGGTTGATCCAATAGTGTGCAAGCCCGGCATCGTCATCCAACTGTGTCTCAATATTGAAAGTTTCACCGACACGAACCCAAAATTCACCATAATTAACTCGCTCTGGTGTATCTAATACTTTTTGAAATTGACCATCAACTTTATAACTTGCAAAGCGTTTCATTCCCAGCTGTGGAACTTCATTGGCAACAATGGGGAATGATAGCGACTGCGATTCGGTATGACCGCTGTGATCGGTGGCGACAACTAGGAGTTCAAGATTGCCCCCACTAAACTCCCTTGGTACCTCGTAAGGAATGGTGTAGTTATTCTTATTGTAGATCCCACCAATTTCTCGAATTAGGTCACCACGATCTTCAAACAATTGCAACGAACGTAATCCACTGGAATCGTCGCTTACCTCAACGTTAATATCAAATCGCATTAAGGGTGTAACAGGCATACCATTTAATGGTGCTTGAATTTCTAACGTTGGACTAACAATGTCTCCCGTCACTGCATGGCTTGCTAACACGCTTAGGGATTGCGGATCTCGTTTGTGGGAGAAGCGATCGACAGCATGGGCTAAGATGACCATGTCTTGCACGTCCACATGGACTGGCAACGGTAAAACATGACCACTATCATGACTTTTATCCTGTGCCGAAGCCAGGGTACGTGTTGCGATAAATGCTGTTTGTTCCACACCGGTGGAAACGTCTTTTAAGAGCAAAGTAACATCAGTTTCTGTGCGTACATTACGTTGTTTACCATTAATGGAGTAAAAGCTGATATTTTCCAAATCGCGGGAATCTAAACGAAGTGCTTGAATAAAGATTGGCACCACATTCCCAAGACTATCGAGAATTTCCGGCTTGATAATGGTGGCAGTAATTTCGCTATTAATAATGGTATTAACATCTACGCCTAAGTTGTCTTCGACCACAAATTCATTCAATTTGGCACTACAAGCAGTATCACTGTATGTGGTAACGTGATATCGAACTGTGTAATCGGATCCAACTTCCAGCTTTAGTTTTCCAGTAAGCGCTGGGCGTGGCCACACCGTGAGGATTCCATCGGTTGTTCCAATATAAGGTCGATCATTGATACTAATAATTGCAGAAAGATTTGCTTCTGGGTAAATAAATTGGATGTAAGGCGATAAGTAATTCAATGTCCCCTCAACTAGATTCACAAATCCCGTCGGGTTACGACTACCAGCTACCCCTAAACCTTTTAACGATGTATAAAGTGGAAAGTATTGAACGGGATTATCTGAATTGACATAGTCGTCATTCATATGGAGTACTTGGTACGCCAAGCTACCTTGCACCAAATTCAGCCCAGGTTGTTCATCCACTATTGATAATTGTGGCGCTTGATCTGGCAAGATTCGGACTAAACGCATTCGTTCCACACTGTTGCCTGCAGTGTCAGTGGCCTTCACCACCAAAGTGAAATGTTTGCCTTCTACGGGGATAGGCGCATAAGCACTGAGATCGATTGTAAGATTGTTTTCAATGACTTTAGATACATCGAGCCCGCTGGCATTTGCAAGTGGTGTGCTCTCTTGTCCTTGAATGAAAATGGAATAATCTGACACCGCCACGTTATCTGTGATTTCCACCGCTGCTGCCAAGGATTGCTGATCATATACCTGCTCAGTAGGACTAGCGATATTAATCCGCGGTGCTTCTTCATCACCCAATATGGCGAGATCCATACTCGGTGTTTCAAACTGGTTAATACCAAAATCAGTCGCGCGCAATTTAAATTGAAAAACCTTACCCGCATCTGAAAGCAAGGAAAGCGGAATCATTACACTCGCTTTGAAATCCACATAAAACCGTTCACCCACCAACAACGAACCAAAACTATCTGGATTAGGTACTGTAATGCTTTCAACTCTATCTTTACGAGACCACTCGGCCCATTCGAGTAGTGTTTCGTTTCCACTCTCGTCCACTAATACGGGATTGATAGTATCTATATAAAGGTTGTCATCACCTTTACCTTCAACAACAAAACTATCACCAGGCATGATGGAAAATGCAGTCTCTGGTTTATCCAACACGATAACCGGTGGCTCTTGATCATCAAGAGTGACTAAGTTGAGTAACACTTCTGTGGTTAATCCACTGTCATCTTTTGCACGCACGCCAATCTTAAGTTGTTCTTCCGCCGAATCTGGACGATGAGGTGTGCGCATAGCGACACTAAGATATTCACCTGCTTGTTGTGAAGCGGTAATAGCGCTCTCAAGAAACGTTTTTTTGAAAAGGGTTTGCCCATTATTTTCAATAAAGAATGTTGCGTTAAGTACTTTACGATTATCCGTCACTAACGCTGATAAGGTAAAACGCTCACCCTCCACCAAACGCGAACCAGCGGCAGGATTTCGAATTGAAATTTTTGGAGGCACATCACTAATCAAGTGATAACGCCAATTGGATGTTACTTCATTACCATAGATATCCGTTGCACGTGCTTCAATTACAAGCTCATCACCGTTTGCTGGCACCAAATAGGAAAAATCACCCTCTGCACTTTGAGAGGCTAGGGTTTGATTATGAATTTCAGAACCACCCACAGCAAACCGAACATTTGCTAGTTCCGATTCTTCCATCGCTCGCCATGTGATTTTAATGTTATCACCATGATAAAGAGTCGAACCTTGAACGGGCTCATTAATAGCAACAATGGGTGGCGCATTATCTGGCTGGATACCTAACTCGATTGCGTAAGCTGTTGCTGCATCATCGGAACGATTATTTCGATTATCCACCGCCACAAACTCAATCCGTAAAGAATGGCTTGCATTGGAAAGCGCTAAACCAGAAAGATCAAAATTAAACGACGTTTGTACATTTGACGAAGGTATTAAACCATTCGCTAGATTTTTGATTTCGCTGTGTGAAGGAGTTTGGTTACCATCTAAGAAATACTTTGCCTCAATGGATGTGACTGCGAGATCATCCTGTGCTTGCACATCGAGTTTGATGGAATCCCGCGGGAAAAAATTATCCTTAGTTTGGCGCACCGATAAAATTTGAGGTGCTTCATCAACCCCAACGGCAATTATCAGTTTTGCTGTTGATGTGTTACCCACAGAGTCAGTTGCCGTTACCTCAATAGGATAACTATCATATTCGGCATTTGCGGCGTGAGAGAATAGCGGTACTTTTACGAGTTTCAGTGCTGAAAAAGCATGTAAGGCACCTGGGATCTGCTGAGGTAGAAAACTTTCACCGGACAGTATATGGTTTGGATCACCAGTTAAAATATAGGTAGCGCCTTGTTTTTCAATCCCCCTAAGTTCAAGTTGTTTAACCTCAACATTATCGTAACCAGCAACTTTTAGTACCACGTCACTATTTTCAATTACCTTGGAAAGTTCTTCACCGCCCTCTGTGGTAGTCACCGCTGGAGATACGATGTTGACCACTGGAGGTTCTTCGTCTTTCCCGAGGGTAACGGTTATCTTGTTGGTCTCTGCTTGTTGAGATTTTTCATCAAAAGCTTTTGCAGATATCGTTAATATCTGTTCATGCGTAATGCCTTCTTGCGACTCAAATAATACCGAATAGGGTGCAATAGCATCGGAACCAACTAGGCGCTCATTAACATAAAAATCAACACGAGTTACCGCTATATCGTCTGTCGCTTCTGCACGTAACTCAATGGGTAAACCTGCAATGAAATGCGCCCCTTCTAGTGGATGACTCAGTGCTACCGAAGGCGGCTGATCTGCTTTAACCTGTATTTTGACAATTTCCGAAACAGAGACTTGTTCGTGATAATCAATCACTCGGACACTCAGATTTAACAAATTACCAAGAAGTTCTTCAACAATAGGTACTGTAAATTTAAGCTCAGCTCTCTGGATAGCAAAACTACCCGCGAAGCGTTTATCGGGATCACTGTATCGATCCCTTTCAATCACCCGATCATTAATCAATAATTCGACGTCTGTTCCCAATGGCAAGGTATCGTCATTGAGAGCAACAATGACTGAAAGCTGCTCTCCTACGGTAACACCAGCACCGGCTTGCGGAGACAAAATTGTAGCGGAAGGGGCTTGATTGTTAATAACGCGAATGAGTCGAGACTCAGTGCTTTCCTCTGCTCCGTTTGCAGCATGAACAACCGCATGCACTGCTAGGCTTGTTTCATTAGTCGAGACAGTATCGAGAGTAGTTTGAAGACGCCACAGTTCATAAAAAACTGTTTCCTTTTGGCCACGACTATTTGTCTCTTGCCGTTGCTCGACGCCAGGAAAATACGCTTCACCAACTCGCTTACCGTCAATAAAAAAATCAACATACGCTAATTGATCTCCAGAAGTCCCACCCTCTAAGTCTAGTTTGCGGGCTAACTGTATGAGAACCGGTGCGCCTTCTACATAACGCTGTAAATTGCTAGGTTGTTCAAATGCCAGTTTTGGTATTTCTGTTGCGATAGATGGAATAACGACAAGACTTTCTGGGGCCGTTTCGTTACGCTGCCCGGCACTATCAATAGCAACTGCTTTAAATTCCAAAGTTCGATTAATTAATTGATCGCTAATTGCTAGCTCAATTTCATAGGGTCCACGACTGCGCGTACCCACTACTACTCCATCCATCCAGAACTCAACTTTCTCCACAGCCACATCATCATTGACTTGTGCAGCTAATGTTAAGTTGGTGCCAGCTTCAATACGATCTGGCAAAACCATTACAACTTCTGGCAGAGCATCATTGGCTGCGATCGGAATTACAACTTCTATCGATGCCTGATTCTGCAACGACACAGTGAGCAGTACAGGATTGTTGGATGAAATAAAAGCGTGAGCTGACAATACACCTTGCGAGTCTACATTTAGCACGCCGGTTGCACCATCACCAAGACGATACTGCAGCGGGAACTGGGTGCCAATTTCTGACCGAGAGCCATCGTTGAATACAGCATATACTTCTGGAATTGAAAATTTCTGATTCAACTGTTCAAGCACGAAATGACCATCTGTATTGAGATCATCAATCTGAAGGCTTGTCAGGGTTTTTGTAAAATCCACCTCTACCGGTAGGATTAAAGATTCCAAACCGGGATAGGAAACCGTAATGGAAACAGATTGCCCCGCTGTTTCTCTTAGGGGATAAACTATTCCCCCAGGTGTAACTGCAATCAAATCTGGATGTGATGATGTATAATCAACACCAGTCCCTGCTCCCGGTAATGGTGTGAGACCACGAAATTGGAAATCCACAGAAGGTATAATGGATACCGTCTCGAGTAAGTTGGTGAAAATAATCCGTTGCGGTAGCGCTTGTATTGATTGAGCCTGCTCAACTACATCATCACCCGTAAACGCAATTGTCGACAAACTTCGCTGGTTACCAGATGCGTCAACCACCACTACATCTAACAACACAACACCATCATGTGCGATTGTTTCTGCATCAAGAACTGAGGTCACAGGCAGCGCTAGACTAAAAAGATTTTGGTCGCTTTGTCGTGGATAAACACGAACCACACCATCACTGAATGCAAACGCCTGCTCCCGCGCTTTATCCACAATGCCACTTGCTGCGCGCAAATCAGACGCGCGAATACCTGTTACGGAAAATCCAAGATAGCTAATGTCACTGTCGTCAGACGCATTAACCTGAGTAACCAAATATTGTTGTTCTGCTATTTGTTCAAGACTGACACCTTGCAAGCTTATTTCTGGTAATGACCGCTCAATAGTGAAGCTTTCACTATACGTTAGTGAGGTAGTATCATTAAAATGAAGGATTAGCTGGGGATTTAAATAACCCGCATTCGCTCCATTGAATAACAACTCACAGCCAGAAAGTGATTCATCAAGCCGTGTGGTCTCAGTAACTGAGAAGGTTTGGTTAATTGAACCTGCGCTGGTTTCAATTGATATCAGATCTGAACAATCAGATACGACTGCGATATATTGTGACTGATCGCGCTGTGCATTGAGGTTGTTAGCTGCACGGATATCTACCGTAATTTCATCAGCAAAGACAGAATGTATGGGTGTTAGGAAAAACCCGACTAAAATAATTATTAATGCTAGCAAACGGGATGTAGAGTACATTTGCTTTTCCCTATGCGACACAATCACTTTCCCCTATTTGATTCTGTTTATAATGTGTGGGTTTTCTGTTACCTGAGTTATTGGGTAATCTAAGGAATAAAACCATTGACATAATGCTTGAATAATTGATCTGTTCAAAAACTGTTATTTTTGAGACCAAAAACTTAATCTTGGCAACGTTGATTAATGCTAAAAATACACGAGTGCCGCTATTATTAAGTATGGTATTCTCAAATTGATATTCGATTTTTTCGCAACCAAAGAATTTTACACCTATAATTTTCCAATAATCTAAAGTGGTTTCCATCCCTTACCTCATCCTTCGCATTGATTATTTAGATTTCTATTGGACATAGGAGAGATAAAACAAAAAAGCGGAATAACCCCCAACTCATTTGTATCTTCCACTTCTATCAGAAAATTGGATTCATATGAAAAATAATCAGAGCTAAATTGTTCTGTATCACCAAAGTTGAATGTGCCTGTGGATTGAAAAATCGAGGCGCTGCTTAGATCAATTGAGAATTTTTCGCCAAACGAGACGTTTTGATTTAAGATTACAGGTGAAACAGGAATGACAGCAATGTTGGAATTAATACTAACACTGAGCGACGATAGATCAGAGTTGTTCGTTATCGAAGTTAGATAAGAAACTTGTTCAAATTCAGATTGTAAATATCCTGCTGTTTGAATATTTACATTAATATCGGCAAATACAGGTTCTACGAACGCAAGTATTAATAAACGAGCGCTTCGTTTAAACCACTCCCAAATTTTATTCATCAATCAACCGCAATCAAACTGTTAGTATTTTTGTTAAAAAAGCAAATCCATCAGCCGTTCTTATTGCAGCTTCAATACATTTTCTCTTTAACTTACGTGACTATTACTATTTCTCTCCCCAAAAGAAACAGAGCTACCCTAATTTTATTTATCGAGTGTGCACTGCAGCTAACATACCACACTCATAAGCAATTGTTTTTATGAAAATTTATCAATAAATTTAATAAAAAATACTTATTTAGTAAACATGGCCGACATCCGTTGATCAAAAAGAAATCATGTATCGTGAAAACATTAACCAACTCTCTTGATAATCACTACAATAATGCCCTGATAAGTAGCTTTTATCAAATTAAAAATTCCGACAAGTGAGATTCTGGGTTTGTTGTCTCGCTGAAATTTCTTACCCAAGCGCCGTCATCAACATATGTGCATCTAAAATGACATTCGTATCAATGAAGTGAGTTATGTCGTGTTTTAAAATTTATTACATCTTGTCAACTGTAAATGCGCTACTTTATATACTATCAATTTCGTTCTTACACATCCGCTTAAACACTCGCTAATCTAGTTTACTTAACGATAAATTCGTAGAGCGTCGACGTTGTGCGAAAAATCCAAATAATCCAAAAGCGAATAACGACAGCGTCGCTGGTGTAGGAACACCTACGGAAGAACGTACCAAATAGCTACCCCAGCCAACATTATAGGCGTAGTCTGGGATATTGGAATTATATGTTCTTGTGTAATCTGATGTTAATAGGCCGATATCGTAATCCCATATCATTGCAACTTGATACGCTGTTGATAATGGTTGAACATTGTAAACATCAATTATTATACCGGCGGTATAATCTAAACCTTCCCCTTCAACATATCCTTTTGCTTCATCATATGTCATTCCAAAATAATCCAAATACCATTTATCAATTGTCGAACCCAATAGATTAACCAAGCCATCAATTGCTCCCTCCACATGGATGAATTTTTCAGTGGTGGTAATAGGAGTGGCTAATCCGACGTAATTTGACACAAGTGTATTAAACTGATTTCCAGTTGCATATTGCCAACCTTCAAAATCTCCACCAGCACCAAATTGACTCGATACATCATTGAATGTACGGCCTTGGGATGCTGTGACATCTAACCAATCAAGGCCCGTGTCGGTATCTGTTAAATAAGCTCCATAATCGACAATTGTCGCATTGGCATTTTGTGTCATTCCTAAAAACAAGGCTACTGCAAAAAGTTTTTTCATTATAATTACCTTATAAGGTTTAAAAATTGTTTACTACATATCGCAAGCGGTAGAGGTACTCTAAGGTCATTCTCTAGATGATAAATCGTTCCAAAACTCCCACCCTTAGTTATTTTTTATCAGCCTACATTCCCTGAATACCTCTATTACGATAACACTTTCAATCAATCGTACATGGTATCCAAGCAATTTCAGATGCAAAAATTATTATCTGATAGTGCATACGATGATCTCTTTTGTTAGCCCCTTTTCATCTACCTATACCCGTAGCGTTATGAAATTAGGTGTTAATGTGCATCATTTTAGTTTCACAACAAGGCAAAATGACGCGTAATAGCCGGACTATTGCAAGGAATTTTAACGCTGTTGTGGAATTCAAATGGTGTGCAGTAAGACCTAATTTTATAACGCTACGGGTATATATATCTTATTGACGGAATTGTTCAGTATTTTTGAAATGAATTTATGAAATTAAATAATTCCTTAACCAGCATTGCGTAATTTGCGTACATCCTAACAATTCATAAAGAGCACCTTTAAAAATCTTACATTAAAAATCTTACATTTTGTTCACAATAAAACTTAATCTCTGGTTCGAGTGCAAGGTCGAGTATTGTTTTAATTACGACTCTTCGTCATACAGAAATACAGGTGAATTATAAACGGGCATATTTTAGTGGCAGGGCATATCAGCTATTTATTGATCTATACCACTAGGAAATCTTAACTGATTGAGATGAAAATGCCTACTGAGAAGGTGGGGTCAGTTAAGATCCTACTCTCCTATCAATTGAAGTGACTTTGCATGTATTGAACTAAGTCCGATAACGATACATTACCGGCTTATTTTAATTAATGACATTGCATACTCAACCAATAATATTCACAGCAAATTTTTTATATCCTTTGCGAATTTTATATTGAGAAAAATCTCTAATATCAAATGTGAATATATCAACTGTTTTGAAAACTTCAGCTACAACAACTGATGCGTCAGCTAACTCAATATCAATTTTTTTATAGGTATCGATTATTTCAAATGCCCGGGTTAGTTTATCATTTGTTAAATGCGTTACGCTCATACTACCCAGAAGAATAAAATCTATTAAGCATTGAGACCCAATGCTAGTCCATTTAGCATATAAAATGTTACTGTCAGTACAGGTGCTGTCGTTGTTAATGGCTTGTTAATCGAGGCTAGTATTTTTTTGCCTTTTTGTGTAGCTTGTCTTTTGGGTCAATAAGTGCGACTAATGGCCTAGTTTCAACAACGATCATTTGTTTAGCTTGTTCTTTAATTTTTCTTTTACGGTCTGTTTTACTTTTGTGCTATCAGCGATTGCATATCCGCCAGGCCCAAGGTCTAACTCAGAGTAAATATCAATAGGCATTTTTTGCGTGGTTATCAAAGCTTTTTCTCTGTAGGAGATAAGTCCTTGCTTTAAAACATCAGAAATGAATAAACCGGTGACGTTACGAATTTCCTGCAATATCTTTTCTGCTTCATCATCTAATCGAACTGTGCGTGTACTCATTTCTTAACTCCAGATAGTGTAATACATTTACCTGCATATGTAATTTCCCAATTTCCCATCGAACAATAACCTGATTTTTCGAATTCTTTCTTAGCGCGATTATTCACGATGGGGTGCTTCCCTATTCAGAATCAAACATTATTTTTCCTGAAGAAGAAAAAATTGTTAACACTTAATGATTTTTTAAATCGTAATCTTGAATCAAACTTTCGGTGGGAATGTTAAGGCCAGCATGAAGTTTTCTAATCATTGATAGTGTGAGTTTACGTTTGAATCCTAGAACCTCAGATACGCGCCCTGATTGGCCGATGTAAGGAATTAGGTCTTTATCTTTTAAATTGTATTGCTCCATACGAAAGCGTATCGCATCAACAGGGTTTGGTGGATCGATAGGGCAATGTTGCGCTTCATATTTCTCAATTAACGTCACCAGTATATCGAGCTCATCACCTTCAGGGCTACCGGGTTGTGCATCCATTAAGTCATCGACACGCGTAAGTGCAGCGTCATAATCTGCTTCACATTTGATTGGCTTGATGTTCATTACACTGTCTCCACATCTATTTCATCGTATTGCCGATGAGCACCAAGAAACCAAACATAAATAATTCGATAGGAGTCATTAATTTTAACCACTAAACGATAGTTATTCCCTTTTGTATTGAATACAACGCGACTATTCTTGAGAATACTGGCATTGCGTTGTGGGATTCGACATGCTACGGATTTTCCCAGTCTGCTTCACTCACTTTTTTATACCAAGCTTCTAGTGACGCCTTGGAATCCGCATATTTAGGGTTTGAATCTCAACCTCTTTAAATCGTCGTTTGGCAATAATTCTCATACTCACATTATTGGAGGTTATCATCTAAAAGTGAAAAATATTGAGTTAAATATATTTCTCGCTAAGGGATTAAATAGAGATACCCACACAAGTTACTGTTTTTATCTTTTTATCTTCACCATAATCCCACAGTTAACCCTGCAAAAATAAGAAAAGCCAGGATAAAAGTCACCAATTTTTGATTTCCCTAGCAAATTGGCAAACAATATTTATTGTACGATGGGAATTCCGTTCACTACAAAACAAATCCTTATTCGTTGAATGCGAATAAAATCACAATTTATCAAATTCATCAGGAATATTTTTAGGCACTTTTGATAACGCCTTTTTAAATTTGGGTTTTGATGACATTTGACCACGTTCTTCTAAATAGCTTTTTGTCAAAAAAGCAGACGTTTTTTCTGCAACAGCAGACACAACAAATTGATTGATTGAAATGCCATCTTCTGACGCGAGTTTTTTTATCTGCTCGTGAAGTGAATCTGGTAATCTTAAACTTAATGTGCTCATTTTAGCAAACCTCTCTTTTTTAAAAACTCTTTTGGCGTTAGAACTTTTGTTCCAAATTTTTCAACGCCTTCAAAATCCTTTTTATTATACGTAACAATGACTTTACTCTCGGATTCAACTGCAACTTCTAACACTAAATCATCTTTTGGATCTTTAAGGTACGGCCTCCACAAATAGAATATTTCTCTTTTGTTTGAGGCTTTCGCCAAGTAATTTAAAATATCTAAGATATCCGACTTTTTAAGCAGTAGTTTTTGACATTCTCGTAAGGTAACAGATTCATATTCTAAGAATAATGGAACAGATAAATTGAGTTGGAAGTTTCCATTATCTATTAAAGTCAATAACTTATAAGATGCCCCACCGCTTGAACGAAGTGCGGATACTAAAACATTGGTATCTAGTACGATATTTATCGGCTTCACATTGTAGTATTATAGGCAATACCGGAAGCAAAGCAATAAAAAGGCTTGCTTTTCGCTTTTCCGGTGATTATCTAATTATCTCTGATTGATTTCTATTTTAATTTCATCGCTGTCAGCGTATCGAAAATTTCTGTTTTTCAACATAGAACATTGTTATTTTTTACCAAAAGCAATGTGATTTATAAACTACTATTCAATCCCCCACCAACACCACAAAGGTAATTGTAGCGTGGCACGCAATATTTTTTGTATGATGTGAATGTGGAAAACCAGTCCAATTTTAGCTAAATCGTATGATAGATAAATTGGGAAAATGTACGATGGGAATTTGGTTCGCTACAGTTGCTGGGTGACCCCACACTCACTTGTGTTTCATCAAATGTAACTTTTAGCTCCAGTCCTGCCGTATCAGTGTTATTTGATATCGTTAATAGTAATTCATCACTATCACCTGGCAGCGCGGTAATTGCACTTAGCTTAACATCCGGTATGGCAAACACATTGTTAAATAAACTGAGAGTTAAGCCACACGTTATCAATAGTCGTTTCATGCTATGCCTTTATGTTAAGATTTTTTTGTTTTGTGTTTTGCGAAAATAAAGTAATCCTGGTACGACAAACCCCATTAGCCACAATGTGGCAGGTTCTGATACGGCATTA
>Ga0316207_10000422_pt1 | contig 71635 bp, 79 predicted proteins | sample 6weekpyrite_MG_FD_204943 | JGI IMG/M metagenome (GOLD analysis project Ga0316207, IMG submission 204943) | Microbial mat bacterial communities from mineral coupon in-situ incubated in ocean water Damariscotta River, Maine, United States -... | ecosystem: Environmental > Aquatic > Marine >... | reverse complement strand
GAGGCTTTTAGGACTTCTGCCATTTTTTGAGTATCGTACTCATTCATCTGGCAACCGAAGGTTCTAATATGTAATTTGCGCATTTTTTGACCACATCATTCAGGACGGAGAAAGGTATCATTTTGACCCTATTTTATCCAGCGACTAAGGGTTATTCGTGAATAATATCAGCAAAAAAATAGCATTATTTCCCTCTCGCAAATAATGTTTTGCTCAATATTAACTTCATAAATTTTAAAGAAATGCTCATGCATTTGTGAAATTGGTCGATACATCAGAAACAAATCACGTTCTAAAAATATTATTAACAAAACACAAGAAACGACCAATCTGGAGCATACGGGGATGAGTGAAAAAAGAACAATATTAATTATTGATGACAGCCGTGTTTCTAGAATGATGGTGGAAGGTATCGCAAAACAAGCTTACCCCGAAGCAACCATTTTCGAGGCTGGTAATGCGGATGAAACCATCGCGTTAAACATAACGGATGAGCTGACACATATTATTTGTGACTACAATATGCCCGGTATGGACGGCTTAACACTGTGCAAAAAATTACAAAAAGATCATGCATCAAGTTATATCACTTTACTCACTGCCAATATTCAATCAGCAACACGAAACAAAGCTCAAGAACAGGGGATTCACTTTGCAAAGAAGCCTGTCACCAAGGAACGCATCTTATCGATACTCGCCAAACAAAGTGGCTGAAATGCTTAAGCTCAATGATTTACAACAAGATATGCTTACCGAATTATTTAATCTCGGTATGGGTAATGCCGCTTCGGCATTGAGTGAAATGATCGATGAAGAAGTAAAGCTATCTATACCACAAGTTTTATTTATGGATAAACATGAACTCACAAAAATTATTCAAGCAGATTCCCAAGGTCATATCAGTGGAGTTTCACAAAATTTTCAAGGCATGATTCTGGGTCAAGCCTTACTTACTTTCCCTACTAATAAAAGTTTAGAGCTGATCAGATTACTGCTTCGAGACAACGTACCACTTGAAAACTTAACCGAATTTGAAGAAGAAGCACTAACCGAGGTAGGCAACATTATTATTAATGCCGGTTTAAGCAGCCTGGCAGATATTTTTGAGGACGAAATAACAAGTGATCTACCAGTTTTTAATACGGGCAGTTGTGAAGAGGTCATAGAAAATACAGGTTCAACAATTCAAGAGCAACAAACCGTACTTTATCTTCATGTTGATTTTTCGATAGAAAAAGAAAATATAAAAGGTTATGTCATATACTTACTTGATCTTGAATCTATGTCCATACTTGCAAATCATATCGATAATTATATACAGAAATTATCCTGCTAATGTCATCAAAAACCATTAATACAACACCCAGTTCTGAGCTATTAGCTCAGGTTATTGATACCAATGCAACAGGAATTATTGTTATTGATCGAAATAATAGCCTGGTATTTTGGAACAAATGGTTTGAGAAAAAATCATTGCTAAAAAAAGAACAGGTATTACAAAAAAACCTCTTCTCCATTTTTCCAGAATTAAAAGATTCCCGCATACATAGAGCAATTGAATTAAGTATATCTAAGGGTAACGCTTCTTTTATTTCACATGCATTTAACAAAACACCTTTCCCGCTATATAATAACGGTGACAAAAAAAAGCCAATACACCAACTAACATATATAAAACCCATACAACTTGAAAACAATGAACGTTATTGTTTTGTTCAAATAACTGATTCAAGCACAAGCGTCTATAGAGAAAATCAATTAAGAAGAATGGCGCATGAAGCGAAAGAGCTTTCTAAATTAAAATCAGGTTTTGTTTCTTCTGTCAGCCATGAATTAAGAACACCTTTAACCTCTATTATGGGTTCAATCGGTCTGCTGCAATCTGGAGTAGAAGATCCTTCATCTGAAGTTGGAAAAAAAATGATGGGGATTGCCATTAACAATGCTGAACGCTTATTACTATTAATAAGTGACATTCTCGATATTGAAAAAATAGAATCCGGAAATATGGAGTTCAGGTTCAGTGAAGTTGATATTAATAATTTGGTAAATAACTGTATTTTACAAAATGAAGGTTTAGCAAAAAAATATAACGTAGGTTTTAATTTTAGCAAAGATAATAATTTACCATTAGTTTATGCCGATAAAGATCGTATATTCCAGGTGCTCAACAACTTAATGTCTAATGCCGCAAAATTTGAGCCTGATAATAGCGATATAAAGATAATAACAAGCAAGGAAGAAAAAAACATTCGTGTTTCAATCAGAGATCATGGCCGAGGCATACCAGAAGAGTTCAAAAGCAGAGTATTCCAGGCCTTTAGTCAAGCAGATATTAGTAATACAAAAGAAGTCGGAGGCACAGGCTTAGGTCTGGCAATTTCTAAAACAATTATAGAGCACCATGAGGGAACAATAGGTTTTGATAATTTAGAAGAACAAGGTACATGTTTTTACTTTACATTACCAATCAAACGGAAAGAGGGTAATAAATGACTACTAACAAAATAAATATTCTTGTAGTCGATGATGAACTTCTAATAAGAAATATTATTAACCATCATTTAAGCGGTATAGGTTATAACGTTATTGAAGCAGAAGATGGCGCTGATGCCTGGTCAATTTTACAAACAAAAGAATTTCAGTTTGATGCTATTATCTTAGATCGAAACATGCCTAACATGAATGGTTTGGAACTTCTAAATAAAGTAAAAGCCGACACAACTTTACAGACTATACCTGTAATAATGCAAACTGCATCAAATGAAAAACATCAAGTACTCGAAGGTTTACAATCAGGTTGTTATTATTATTTAACAAAGCCTTTTGAAAAAGATTTGCTATTATCAATTGTAAAAGCAGCAACAGATGATCACATTGCTCACCGCACCTTACAAGATGAACTAAAAAATCAAAATCAAAGTTTAATTTTATTAGACTCTGGACGATTTAGTTTTCGCAGCCTAAACGAAGCAAAAATATTAACAACATTGCTTGCAGCGGCTTGCCCCGAACCAGACAAAGTAGCTATGGGTCTGTCTGAAATGTTAATTAATGCGATTGAACATGGTAATTTGGGTATTAGTTACAAAGAAAAATCTCAACTTATCGAAGATGAGAAATGGAAAGAAGAAATTGAACGACGTTTAACTTTAGATGAATATTCTAAACTTAAAGCCTCAGCTGTATTTGAAAGAAAAGAAAATGAAATAAGTATTCTTATCTCTGATCAAGGAAAGGGGTTTGACTGGCAACAATACCTTGAAATGAGTCCTGAGCGTTCACAAGATAGCCATGGACGAGGTATCGCAATGGCAAATATGCTTAGTTTCAACAGTATTGAATATCAAGGAACGGGTAGTGAAGTCTTGGTTAAAATAAATACAACAACATAAAATAATAATTATTTTTAATAGCCTATAAATATATCAGCACAAACAATAAAAAAGGCGCCTCAACTTTATGTCGAAGCGCCCTTCTTATATCTGAACACATAAATAAATCGTTGTATTACCTTTATTTAATCATCAGCCTCTGCAGCAATCTTATGGATACTCAAGTCTGCTCCCTGATACTCTTCTTCCTGGCTCAAACGTATCCCAACTAAACTTTTCATCACACCGTAAACAATAAACCCACCCACTAATGCAACCACGACTCCGATAACAGTACCAGCAAGTTGCGCCATGAAAGTCACTCCACCTAAACCACCCAAAGCGGTACTACCAAAAATTCCCGCGGCGATGCCGCCCCATGCACCACATAAACCGTGTAATGGCCAAACACCAAGCACATCATCAATTTTCCATTTATTCTGCGCCATGGTGAAAGTCCAAACAAACAAGCCACCGGCAATCCCGCCAGTAACTAACGCGCCTAGCGGATGCATCAAATCAGAACCGGCACATATTGCGACCAAGCCGGCTAATGGACCATTATGAACAAACCCCGGATCATTTCGACCAACAATGGTGGCAACTAAAATACCGCCCACCATCGCCATTAGGGAGTTCACCGCAACCAAACCGGCAATTGCATCAATTGTTTGTGCTGACATCACATTAAAACCAAACCAACCGACAGTTAAAATCCATGCGCCCAATGAAAGAAAAGGAATGCTTGAAGGAGGATGCGCATAAACTTCACCATTTTTTCCATAGCGTCCATAGCGGTGACCTAACAATATCACCGCACCTAATGCGAGCCAGCCACCCATGGCATGAACGACTACTGAACCGGCAAAATCATGAAACTCAGCCCCAAAAGTAGCAGCAATCCACGCCTGCATGCCGTGATTACCATTCCATGTCATTCCTTCAAAAAAGGGATAAATAAGCGCAACAATAATAAAGGTTGCAACAATCTGGGGATAGAAGCGTGCACGCTCTGCTATACCGCCAGAAATAATAGCCGGAATGGCCGCAGCAAAAGTCAGTAAAAAGAAGAACTTAACCAGTTCATAACCATTTTTCTGGCTCAATGCTTCAGCGCTAGCAAAGAAGTTCGTCCCATCAAAACCATAAGCAATACCGTAGCCAATGAAAAAATAAGCGATGGTTGAAACCGAAAAATCAACGATGATTTTAACCAGTGCGTTAACCTGATTTTTCTTTCTTACCGTACCAACTTCCAAAAAAGCAAAGCCAGCATGCATAGCCAAAACCATGATCGCACCGAGCAAAATAAACAAGACATCTGTTGCGGTTTTAATATTTTCCATTGAACTCCCCTAAAATCGGAATAAAGCATTTTTCATTATTATTGCTTCATTTTCGCACCATGTTGGTGAGAATAAAAGAATTAGAGTCGAGGAATTTACTTGTTTTTGCAGCAATAAATGAAACCGCACTATATTTGATCGAATATCATGAGTATTTTACTCTAACTTTATTTCGGTGCATTTTTCATCCTGCTTTACTTTTTGCCACAAGTCTTCTAATTCAGTTAAAGACATGTCATTTATGGCTCGCTCCTCACTATCGACTATTTTTTCCAGTGCTCGAAAACGGTACTCAAATTTTAAATTGGCTTTTCGTACACACTGCTCCGTATCCAAACCGGCATGGCGAGATAAATTAATACAGCTAAAAAAGAGATCTCCGATCTCATCTTCTATTTTGACTGTATCCTGTTCAGCCGCATCCAATTCTTGCTGAACCTCATCAATCTCTTCTCGAACCTTGAACATCACATCCTTAATACCCGGCCAGTCAAATCCTTCTTTTGCGGCGCGTTTTTGCAATTTTTCTGCACGCATTAAAGAAGGCAATGTTCGACTCACATCATCAAGAATACTTAAATTTATCCCATCTTTATCTGCTTTTTCTTCTCGTTCTTGCTGCTTTATTTTTTCCCACTCTTTTGTTTGATGCTCTGCATCTATCACTTTACTGTCAGCAAATACATGAGGATGACGTCGAGTCAGCTTGTCGCTTATCGCTTTTGCGACATCATCAAAACTAAAGCTATTCTGTTCTTCCGCCATCTGGCTATAAAAAACAATTTGAAACAACAAGTCACCTAACTCACCTTGAAGATCAGCAATATTATTTCTTTCAATGGCATCTGCCACTTCGTACGCTTCTTCTATGGTGTAGGGGATTAATGACTGAAAGTCTTGTTGAAGATCCCAGGGACAGCCTGAGTCGGGAGCGCGTAAAGCACGCATAATATCTATGAGCTGTTGTATTGATTGCATGATCATGGCCTGAGAAAAATAAACACTCAAGTATTAAATCATGAATAAGCAAAACTGGGAACGGGGTTAATAAGAAGGGTGGGAACGCGGTAAAATGGTCTCCAATGCTTCAACAAACAAAGGGCCTGCTTCACGAAAAACATGTTCCTTGACACTTTCATCAAGTCCGGTCACCTCCCATGCGCTGGGTGCAATCTTTTCTACCGCAGCATGATTCTTCATATCCAAACCCAACTCTGCTTCCACGGTTAGAATATTTGCGATATGAATTAAAGATGTTTCCATCACACCTTTGTCTGCATCAAGTGGTGAGTGGTGAAAAGAAACAGCTTCGATTAATGTTTCAGGCATATTCCATGACTTCATTAACTCTCCACCAACTTCGGCATGAGTAAAACCGAGAATATCTCTTTCTATTTCAAGCTCAGAACGTTCACCCAGTTTTGTTTCTAATACAATAAGTTTTGTTTCTTCCTGTAAGCGTTGAGCAACAATAAGTTTACCAATATCATGTAAAAGTCCAGCAACAAATAAGCGCTCACTGTGTAAAACATGACATTGCTCTGCCAACAAACGGGCAATAACACCACAATATAAACTGTGTCGCCAAAAACGCACTTTATTAAAAACTTCTTCTGGAATATTTGAAAACATTTCTACTGCGGAAGCGGCGATAACGAGACCTCGTAATTCACGTAAGCCCACCACGGTAACGGCTCTTGATACCGTTTCAATTTTTGCTTCAAAACCGTAATAAGAGCTATTTACAATTTTCAATAATCGCGCCGTTAAACTGGTGTCCTGGATAATGACATTACCCAAGCCGGCAACCGTAACATTAGGCTCATCAAGCATCTCATTTACCCGTATACACACTTCTGGTAATGACACTAATCGCACTGAACCTTCTACAAGTTCTTTTGCACTTAAACCAGCAGAGCTACTAACATCTAAATTTTCTATATTCATAAGTACTGTTCACGACCAAAATTCAAAAAACTTTAGCGAATAATGAAAACAAATACTTAAAAGTAAAATAAAGAGAAAACAAACAAAAATCCCTATCTAAACTACGTTTATCAAAAATTAGTTTACCTCTTCCTCCGACAGACGCTGCAATGCCTGACCCGCTATCGCTTTTACCTTGTCATTCTCATCTGCCATCAATTGAGACAAAATTGATTTTGAAGTATTGAGATTTCGTGCGACTTCCAAACGAATATCCACATCAACATCCTTCGCAAGAATGGCCAGGGCTGCCACCGGTACATACTCAAAGCGTGCCACAACACTACGAACAGCAAGTGCCTTATCACGCGCTAAAATCGGATAAATCTCATCGGGCGCAGAAAGGTTGGTGGCTAAGGAGATTTTTACCGAAGTATTGGGATCTTTTGCCAGCCGCATTAAAGCCGTCGTCGGTGTCCTTCGGTTACTGGCAATACGCTCACGTATCGAGGCGTCTTGATCAAATGAGAGCTCATTTAAAATTGTAGCTGCCGTTGCCGCATGCCCCGCCTGTCGATAACGTTCTTCAACATTATCGGCAAAAACTGGAGCAGATAAACACAAAATTAAAATTCCATTAATTATTTTTAAATACATTACTCATCCCATTCGCACATTACAAAAAAATTAGGGCTTATAATCCCGCCCACCAAAGACGTAAACGTAAGCCTAGTTCAGTGCTATAACCCACTTCTACAAATTCAATTTCATTTTTTTTATTAATAACAAATGAAACCGGAACGCCTCGAATATTATATTTTTTGCTTAAAACCGCGTTTTCATCATTAATAACTTTAAACGATAAATTTTCTTTAAGCATAAACTCTTTTAATTCTTCATTGTTACCTGACTGCATTGCAATAGAGATCAATGCATGCTCTTTGGATATATTTTCAATATTTGATTGTCCTAACTTACAAACAGGGCACCACGTAGCCCAAAAATAGACAAGTATAGGCCTTTGTTTTGATTGATAAAGATCAAATGACTGTCCACTAAGTAGCTGAGCCCTAATATTGGGTGCCTCACCAGAAACAACATCACGTTGCATCCATAATCTCGCAGCCGTGATAACAATTAAAATGAGAACAATCTCAATAATCCAGCGAGAATATTTTTTCTTTAACATCAATTTAAACCTAATTTATTGACAGTTATGTTTTGTACACATAAAGTAAAAAACACGGCATTAACATGGAACATATAATGACACGATTTAAAGCCTTCGCGATTCATTTAGCAATTAGCCTCGTAATATTTTTTATCCTGCTATATTTTATTTTAGTGCAATGGTATCCGGAGCCACTATTTGCAACCGATGGTGGCTGGCGGGTAATCCGTATTATTGTCGGTGTCGATCTCATTCTTGGCCCGTTATTAACCCTGATTGTATTTAAAGCCGGTAAACCTGGTTTAAAATTTGATTTAACTATGATCGCTCTTGTTCAGTTTTTAGCACTAAGTTGGGGTGTCTGGACAAGCTATAACGAAAGACCTGCAGCCGTCATTTATACGCTTGATTTCTTTACCCCGGTCCCCGGCCACCAACTTGCTGAATATGGCATGTCAGCAGAAAAACTTAAACAGTTTGGTGATGAGTGGCCTATTCTTATTTATATTGATGTACCCGAAAAAGAGCTGTCCAACGTTTTATCCAAAGCCCTGGCAGAGAAAAAACCGCTCTATTTATACACCGAGTATTATTCAAAGCTTAGTAAAGAACAGGCACCGGTATTAAAACAAAGTTCAATGGATATTGAAAAATACGTTGAAGATAAACCGGAGCTTAAAAAAATATTTCAAAAGAGTATTCTCGCTAATTTAGCTAAAACTAACATCAGTTATTTGGCATTACACTCGAGAGAAAAATGGGTTACGGCTATTTTTGATTTAGATGAAATGCGTATTATTGATGTTATGGATATAGAGCCTTCTGCATATACTAATTCAAAGAAAGTAAAACGAAAGAAGGAATAAAATAATAGGCCAAAAAAAATGCCAGGCCTATATACATAATGCCTGGCATCCCTCAATACGTCACGTTGAAGACATTTTATTATATTTTCTTAAAAATCAAACTTGCATTGGTTCCACCAAAACCAAAGCTATTTGACATAACACAGTCAAACTCTGCATTGTCGATAGCATCACGTACAATAGGATAACCCTCTGCAGCAGGATCAAGCACCTCTATGTTCGCAGACGCAGCGATAAATCCACCTTGTTGCATAATCAATGAATAAATGGCTTCATTAACACCTGCAGCCCCTAATGCATGACCTGTTAAAGATTTTGTTGATGCAATATGAGGCATATCATCACCAAACACTTCTTTGATTGCCTCTAATTCACGCACGTCACCAACAGGTGTACTTGTTCCATGCGCATTAATGTAAGTAATTTTAGAACCTTCGGGTACGGTTGCCAGTGCCTGTTGCATACATCGCTGGGCACCTTCTCCAGATGGCGCCACCATGTCATAGCCGTCTGATGTTGCACCGTAACCAACTATTTCTGCGTATATCTTAGCGCCACGTGCTTTAGCATGTTCATATTCTTCCATGACTAACACACCACCACCACCAGAAATAACAAAACCATCACGGTTTGCATCAAATGCACGTGATGCTTTTTCAGGCGTTTCATTATATTTAGAAGACATTGCACCCATGCCATCAAATAAAACGGAAAGCGACCAATGAAGCTCTTCACCACCACCGGCAAAAACAATATCTTGTTTACCGAGTTGAATTTGCTCCATCGCATTACCAATACAATGCGCACTGGTTGAACATGCCGATGTAATTGAGTAGTTCACACCTTTAATCTTAAATGGTGTCGCCAAACAGGCTGAGTTGGTGCTCGACATACCACGCGTTACCATATACGGGCCAACACGTTTCACGCCTTTTTCACGCATGGTATCTGCAGCAAGGACAATGTTTTCAGTTGATGGGCCGCCTGATCCAACAATCAAACCAGTACGAACATTTGAGACTTGTTCTTCGCTCAAACCTGCATCTTCAACCGCTTGTTGCATCGCAATATAGTTATACGCGGCACCATCACCCATAAAGCGCTTTACTTTACGGTCAATCAATTCTTTAAGATCAATATTGAGGGCACCATGAACACAAGAACGAAAACCCATTTCTGAGTATTCTTCACTGGCAACAATACCTGAACGCCCCTCTCTTAGAGATGCCTCAACTTCTTCTTTGTTATTACCAATACTAGATACGATACCTAAACCAGTAACTACTACACGCCGTTCGGCCATGTTTTAAAATCCTTCAGTCGATGTAAATAAACCTACACGTAAATCTTTTGCTTCATAGATTACGCGACCATCCACTTCCATGCGTGCGTCTGCAATTCCCATAAACAACTTGCGCATAATAACGCGCTTAAGATCGATATGGTAAGTCACCTTTTTATTTGTTGGCAACACCTGTCCAGAAAACTTAACCTCACCCGAACCAAGTGCGCGGCCTTTACCAGGGCCGCCCATCCAACCAAGATAAAAACCAACTAACTGCCACATAGCATCCAGCCCTAAACAACCAGGCATAACAGGATCACCTTCAAAATGACATTCGAAAAACCAGAGGTCAGGATGAATATCAAGTTCGGCAACAATGCTGCCCTTACCATATTCGCCACCATCCTCTGTAACACTAATGATTCTGTCCATCATTAACATTGGGGGTAATGGCAATTGTGCATTACCTTCACCAAATAAATTACCGCGTCCACACTCTAAAATCTCTTCGCGGGTAAAACTGGTTTGCTTCTCTGACATAGTTTATCTCAAAATATTAAAGTTCTTGGCCATCGAGGCTAACAACAAAATTAGCGAAAAATTGCATTTATGCTGCGCAATCTTTTTCCGGTAGCAATAAAGCGGGTATTTTACCTTTTCGGCGTCATAAAACAAAGTTGAAATTACGCTATCAAGCCTTATCTCGGTGAAAACCCCGTTTTGAGGACTGAATGAATGTAAGAATATGTTGTGCAAAGACATTGTTCTGCTGAGCAAGCGAGCCTAAGCGCTCTTCAAGTTTTGATTCGCTATTGAATATTAACTGGTATGCCTTTTTTAAAGCCCGAATATCGTCCATGTTAAAGCCCGAGCGACGTAATCCCACTTTATTCAACCCGCTGACATGTGCAGGGTTACCATCACAAACCATATAAGGTAGAACATCTTGCGTGATTTTTGCATTGCCACCCAACATTGCAAAACTGCCAATATGCACAAATTGATGCACCATCACACCGCCGGAAATAAAAGCTTTTTCCTCAACAGTAACAAAACCACCTAATCCCGTGCTTGGCGCAATAATGACATTATTTTCGAGCTCACAATCATGACCAATATGTACCTGAGCCATCAGGTAATTTTCATTACCCAGCTTAGTCGTTTGGTTTTCCTGGCTGGCACGATGAATAGTAACAAATTCTCGTATAGTATTTTTATTGCCTATTCCAACAAAAGAAGGGGTTTCCGAATCAAAGCCTAAATCTTGGGGCAAACCACCAATAACCGCATGCTCATGAATTTTATTTTCATTACCAAGCCGTGTACCAGACTTTAAAACCACACCACTCAATAAAACATTGTCATTACCCAGCACCACATCGTCCTCAATGACAACAAAAGCCCCAATTTGATTACCTGTACCAAGCGTTGCTTGCTCAGAAACTAAAGCAGTAGGATGAATCGAATTACTCACTGGCTATTCCTTTTTTGTTCTTTTTATCTACTTCACGTCGAAGTTGGTAACCTTTCGGTCGTATTGCCACAACATTAATAATCTTGCTACAGCGTACACCATCTTTACGATAAAAACCGTATTCAAATGTTGGCGTACTCCGACCTTTTTTCTCTAAATCATCTCTAATTTGTTGCTCTACTTCGTCACTCAAGTCAAAACGTAGCTCCAAATCTGAATTTCCTTCATGTTGAAAATCAATATGCTGAGAACGCGTCCACACTTCATGGCCGGGGAAAATTTTAGCACACACAATCGCCGCTATCGGATCAGCCACCGCGGCTTGATAACCGCCAAACATACTATCTCCCATATTTTTAGAGAGCATCGTTAATGGTAATTTTAATCGAACAAAACGTCCGTTGTTTGATATTTCAAGCACCTTAACCCGCATTAAAAAAAAGGGGGGATACCACTCAAGAAACTTTTTTTCAGGAATAAAGGGGAGTTTTTTTAATAAAGAGAAAATATTGAAAGCCATGGGATGATAATAGCGCAGATTTTAATATTTGTTGACCGCCAAGCTAATCAGGTTTACTGCGATGATTTAATACATCGAACTTGTTCATTCTACACGGATTGTGAGAAGTTAGAGAACGAGGCGAAAGTTAACGAAAAAACGGAGTGTACAATAAGTACATGAGTATTTTGAGTTAATTTTCAACACCGTTATCTAGCTTCTCACAATTCGTGTTCGAATTTTTTAACAACAATACCTTCATCGCCACAACACGATGCCGCGCATTTTTTAATTTCATGAATCTCTTCTTCTGTACCCGTTAAATATTTACTCACAGGTAAATTTGTTTCTGCACAATCACACCCTTTATCATCGTAAACATAAACATTTTTCAAACCCACTTCTTTTGCAATATCATGCGCTTGCCATAAAGATTCTGATGGTGTCATTGGAATATGACTTAGCTTATAAGCCGGAAAAAAGCGTGTTATATGCCAGGGGCTTTCTTCACCTAAATGATCTTTTATCCATGTCGCTATTTTTCGGTATATTTCAGGATCATCATTTTTACCAGTAATAATATTGGTCCGTGTTTCAACATGCATACCAAGCTTGTGTGCCTTCTCAACTGAAGCTAACACATTTTCAACGGTTGCAAGTTTGCAGATATCATAATAAAACGCATCATCCATGCTTTTAATATCTGAACATAAAACATCTACATACGGTGCCATTAATTCTAAGGCTTCGTCTGTTACAAAGCTGTTTGAAACATAGACGGTATATAAACCTTGTTGCTTTGCCAAAGCAGAAACATCAATCACATACTCTAGCCAAACCGCGGGTTCAGAGTAAGTGAAAGCGATACCTTGCGCGCCTAAACGTTTAGCAGCATCAATTAAATCTTGTGGTGTTGCATAAGCGGATGTTGATTCACCTTTGGCTAAATCATCTAAGGCACTCACGCCCCATGAAATATCTAGGTTATGGCAACCATCACAGCGAAAACTACAACCATAACTCCCAACAGACATGACTTTGGTACCGGGTTGAAAATGTATAACAGGCTTATCTTCTATTGCGCCAACGTCTATTGCGGAAATAATGCCATAAGACAAATTATATAAAGTACCATTACGATTTACATGCGCCTGACAAAAACCACGTTGTCCATGCTTTAATTTGCAACGCCACAAACATAGGTGACAACGTGTTGTGCCATCATCGAGCTTTTCCTGTAAGCGCGTTTCCTGAAGACGATATTTATCGTGATTTTTATTAGCAGATGCCACTTTAAGTTCCGTCATATTATTTACCGTATTAATTCACAGCGGTTAGTGTACCGCCAATTTTCCATAAAGGTGCAATCACAATGTTCAAACAGTCATGCGCGTCGCGTAATGCTTGTTCAGCTTCTGCTACTGTGGGAGCTTCTGCAAATATAAAACCTAAATAACTATTTCCTTCAGGTAGAGGAACAAGTTCATACCCTTCTCGTACCTCAATACTTAACTCGGTAATAAAAGGGATCCGTTGTGCCTCTAATAAACCTTCCACTCTCTTTAATATTCCCGCGCCTGGAATAGGAATCATTAAAACGCCGGCTGCTGACTCGAGCGTTTTCATTTCAACTCGTTGACCCATTGCATGCAATAAAACAAGCTCCTCCAACGAGTGCCCCGTTCCTAAGCTAAGTAAACGACCACACATACCACCGATGGTTCGTGCTGCAACTTCTAAAATCCAGACACCTTTTTCATTGATACGACACTCGGCATGAATAGGCCCTTCACTTAAACCATATGACTGACATGATTGTAAAACAGTTCGTTTAATCTCTTGCTGAATTTTTTCAGAAAAAGACGTGGGGGTAATGTAATAAGTTTCTTCAAAAAAAGGCCCGTCTAACGGATCTGGTTTATCGAAAATAGCCAACACATCTAACTTACCATTGTGTAACATGGCTTCTATAGCAACCTCTTTTCCTGGAATAAATTCTTCCAGCAGTAATATCTCTCGAATACTTTCATTTATTTGTCGTTCTTCGAGCAACATACTTTTAATACGATCAATGGCTTGCTGTAATTCAAGTTGATCATTCACTCGAATAACACCACGACTCGCAGATAAAGCAACCGGTTTTATCACCGCAGGAAACTTAACTTTAACCGTCTGTTCTGACAACGGTTTTGTTGTCGTTAACAAATCAAACTCTGGAATTTTAACCGCTGATTTTTCTAAACTTAACCTGGTAAGATCCTTTCGTTGCGCAACATTAACGGCTTTAGGATCGTTATGCGGCAATGATAATTTTTCAGCAACTTTTGCCGCCAGTTCAATTGTCGTGTCGTCTGTCCCGATGATGCCACTGAAAGTTCGCTTACTTGCTTCAGCTAAAATAGTTTCTATAGATGATGCTTCATCTTTAAAATCTATATGCAAGCCTTGCACATAATCTGAAACAATCGAGTGCTCACCCTGTGAAGCAATTAAAACATCAACGTTAAGTTTATTAGCCGCTTTAATAAAAGGTGCAGTGCGGTAACTACCGTGAGGTGCAATAACTAAAACCCGATCTCGCAGCACTGAATTTGCCGCGGAAGATCGGGGTAACATAATCTAACCTTAAATCAGGGTTATAGCTTACGCACAACCACCGCCGCCGCTACCGCAGCCACCACATGCCCCTGAACCACCAACGCTTTGAAACACGTTGTTGAAAACAAAGGATGCATTTAAACCTTGTTCAACATAATCAATGTCACAGCCTTGTAAATAACCTAAAGCAACTGCATCAACTAACATTTTAAAACCTTCACCCTGATGAATTTTATCTGTTGGCAAAGCCGCTTCCGCATAGGTCATGCCATACGTCATGCCACTGCAACCACCACCAGAAACGAACACGCGAATACCTTCAACGTTATCTTCTGCAGCAGCAACAATTTGCGCCATCTGTTCAGCGGCACTCGCCGATAAGCTAACTTCGTGTGGCATTAGTGTCGTATTAAAACTTGGAACTGCACTCATATTTATTCTCCTACCCTGTAAGGCTTGAATCAATCAGCTTAAAACCGGATAATAGCGTAATACCCGAGTCTTATTGTACACATTCTAACACAGGTTCTGACTCTCGCTATATTTAGTGTTAGATATAAAGGAAATATCATTATGTCACGCATGGTTTTTTGTAAAGTTTTGAAAAAAGAAGCGCCTGGTTTGGAAGCAATGACTTACCCCGGTGAACTGGGCGAACGTATTTTTAACGAAATTTCTGACGAAGGTTGGAAGCAATGGTTAGAACGCCTGACTTCAATTATTAATGAGAATGCCCTAAATACAGCTGATCCAGCCAGTATCGGAATTATCGAACAACACATGATAGGCTTCCTTTTTGATGAAGGTGATCAGGGCAAGTTGCCGGATGGATTTTCTCCACAAGGCGGCAAAAAGTAATATTTACCACATGAAAAGCCTTGATACTTACGCACTATCTGAGCTGAAGCTTATTTATTCCATTTTACATTCTCAGGTTCTTGAACAACCTGGCTTAATGGACAGCGACTTAATGCACGACTTGCAAACATTTTTGCAATCAGCAGCAACAAAGGATGGCGTAGATGTTTCAGACCACGGCGTCTGGGATGCCTGGTTAAGCAAATGAAGTTTTGCAGTGAATGTGGCAAAACTGTCGTCCATCGAATTCCTGACGGCGACAACCTTCCCCGTTTCATATGCGAACACTGCGACACCATCCATTATCAAAACCCTAAACTCGTTGTAGGCTGTCTTCCCGTTTGGAAAGAACAAATATTATTGTGTAAACGTGCTATTGAACCTAGCTATGGGCTTTGGACTTTACCAGCAGGCTTCATGGAGAACCAGGAAACCCTTGAAGAAGCAGCGTTGCGAGAGTCTCGTGAAGAAGCAAACGCCAATCTTGAAATCGAAAACATCTATTCTATAATTAGTTTACCTCACATAAATCAAATCTATGTTTTATACCGCGCCAAACTTTTAGATTTAGATTTTTATGCAGGAATCGAAAGCCTGGATGTTCAGCTTTTTAACGAAGAAGATATTCCCTGGGAACAACTTGCATTTAAAACGATTGATAATACGCTAAAACATTATTTTGCAGACAGGAAAAAAGGTGTTTTTTCTGTACATCAGGGCATAATATCTAAACGCAATCGATTAGGACAAGCTGCTGATTAAATTACGCCACAACTTTTTTACCTCTGTAATTTTGTTATTACTCGCCTACTCTTTTCCTCTTCATGCTGCTCAACGTACACCAACCATCAAAAACTTAGTTGAATATTCTTTAACGCTAAGCCGATACGAAACTCAATTTAAATTTAACTCAACTCAACATCAAACAAAACTCAACCGCATTGGCATAAACTGGTACGAACCCTTTGGCCCACATTTTCAAGCAGGGCTTGAAGTGGGATATCTTGAAATGCTGCAAGCAACAAATCCTCAAAACTCTTCAAAAAATACCAATGGAGAATATGCAGGGTTATTATTTCGATTTATGCCAGTTCGAAAAACGCGTTATGCCATAAATTTTAATATAAATTACCGTTACAACCGAACAAAAGGTAACGATAACACTCAAGCAACAACCTTTACCTGGCATGAAGCTTTAGCAAGTAGCGAATTACAATTTCATGCTACAGAAAAAATGAAATTTTCTCTGGCCGCTGAGTATCAGCTTGTTGATGGAGAAAAACGCGATACCGGTGCTACTTACCAAACCAACACTTTCGATGTAAACAAAAAATATGGGCTACGCTACGGCCTACACTTTACACTTCGTCCTACCGAAGTGATTGTTTTTGAGTGGTCAAGTGGCTACAAGGATGGCGCCCAATTATATTTTAGCCGTCAATTTTAAAACTCCATCACAAAATTGATTTAATTTCCCTCGATAACAACAACTTATGTGAGTCCCGTCACATCAGGTATGCCGAAGTTGGGCTAAAGTCTGGCTGTAGTTAACGAACTAACACTTTCCGCACTCACACGGATATTTTGGATTATGAATAAGTCAGCAAAACAAAACGAGCAAAAACCATCAGCAAAGCAGCTCAACCCGCTGTTTTCAGATAAACATGGCTTGATCGACAGCAAAAAAAGTGAAGTTAATTTTAAAAATATTAGTATTCCAGGAACCTCTTTTATTGGAGAAAACATTGATATTTTAGAGTCGAAAAACGAGAACATTATTAACAAACAAGATTTTGGCTTAGTTAAAATACATAAAGCGGACAAGAAAACTTTGCTAGAAGGTGATACCGATCTTTTTGTTTTCAAAGAGCCATCTGCCGAGAAAACGGAAGAAAAAAAACCAATCTTAACTCAAATCCCAACAAGCTTTGAAAATAAGGGCGACATAAAAAAAGAAGCTATTAAAGAAAATATTTTTTTAAAGCAGACAAAACCTGAAAGTAGTAATGCTACCCAAAAAAAAACAGTAGCAACTAAAAAAGCCAGACAGTCTGCAACAGCACAAACTAAAAAAAATTACAAAAAACAACAACCAAGTCAAAAATCGAGCAACCTTATCATTGCAACATTATTTTTATTAATTCTTGTAAGTACTGTTTTTGTTTTACAAGAAGCTAACATTCTGGATTTAAGCTACATAGCACCACTGCTTGATAATAAAAATTATAATACTGAAGTCATAAATGAAATAACGACAGTATCAGGCTTAATGAAAAGCACTACGCCATACTAATCACATCAACCGCCAAAACAGCCAAAGCCCTATCAGCAAGAACAGGCTAAATAAAGGAAATATATTTCGGACTATCCAACCACTCTCACCATTCAACAAACGTGGTTCAGCGGAAAAATCATCTTTTATTTCTAAAGCAAGTAACGTGTCCCAATCTTTTTGTAATGTGGCCGGAACGCTTTTTTCAATTAAATTTCTACGCCATGCCTTAACTTTTTCAATAGAAACAATATTATCAGGCTTGCCTTTGGGAAACGTACTTCCATTTATAAACAGTACTTTCTTTCCAATTTTTGGCTCTTCAATTTTTGAGTTTAGAGAAATAACTTTTGATTCAAGCTGGAGCAAAGGATTTTCAAACTTATAACTTTTATTACCAATAACCTGGGTCCAAAGCTCTATCTTCTCTGCAGCAAAAATAACACCTTGAAACCTCTTCACCCCCAAAATAAATATCTCATTTGGCATTAAGACCAGGTGCTCAATAAAAACACTTCCATCAATACCATCGGGAATAACAATATCATGCCTGGCATCGACGCCAATATTTTTCAACAGCTGCTTAAGTTTATATTCATTGACAGCTTCTTTTATTTTTACTCGCCATAAAAATAAAACTAATAAAATAAGCAGTGCAACCCCACCCCATGTAACAACATTTGGATACTCAACAATATAACGATTCACTATGAGAAGTTTTTCCATCATTTCTAAGGACTCAATCACGAAACAATAAACATTCTACATCGTAACGAATTTATCAGATGAAAGCTGCTGAAAATATAAACAATTAAAAGACAAAGAAAACTTAAAAGTCAGACTAAAAATGTATAAAAGTGGAATAACTACGCTCTATCTAAGGTATAAGGAAGCGAGCTATTTACGCAAAAAAAATACCCTATTGTTTAAGTAGGTTTATAACAAATATTAACAATTGAGGAAGATTAAGATGGATCCTTTTAGAAAAACAAATGGGAGATGTTCAACTGAAAAACAAGAATACTAGATTTAAATATTTTACAAATTAAGCGTATTATCAAATTTTCCCATCATTTTATGGACATCATCAAAGTGTAAACCACAAATTTTTAACTTATCCCGTTTACCTTTCACTCGAATATATTTTTCCTCTCCACAAGAGCAGTCTTTTGATAAAGATGAATAAGATGATTCACTCATAACAACATCAACACCGAGTACCTTCGTTGCACTTTCCAGGCGAAAAGCAATATTAACCGTATCCCCTAGTGCGGTTGCATCTTGCCCTATCCCCATCGAAGCAATCCCCGTATTAATACCTGCACCAATGCGTAATTTCTTCGATACTTCTTCGATACTATCATTTAGACCTTCAGTAACAGTATTAATATCGATAGCGGCTTGTAATGCATTTTTTACCGAGCGCGCTTCGTTCAAATCAGACTCCCAAAGAGCAAAAACACAATCACCAATAAATTTATCTATCACGCCTCCGTGCCGACCAATAACATCAGTTACATCATGAAACCAGTTCGTCATTATTTTGGTCAGGCTTCTAATATCAACACTTTCCGACAAGCTCGTAAAGCCGCGGATATCGGCAACTAAAACCGTTACTTTCCGAATTTCTGCACGATCTGAAATAATTGTTTCTTCCATGGAAACTGCATCTGTTGTAGCTTCTTGTGATAATTCTTTTTTTTGTTTAAAAACAAATTGGCTATCGCCGATTTGAATACAGTCACCATTTTTTAATAAACGAGGAATAGCAACGCGCTTGGAGTTAACAAAGCTGCCATTCGAACTACCACTATCAATTAAATAATAATCATCCTGTCCAAAGCGACGAATCATTGCATGGTTTCGAGATACCAACCGATCTACCACAGGAATATCGCTACTTTTATCTCGTCCAAGCGTAAGTACAGCCTCACACGGAACTTCCCGGCTAACACCTTGAACACTATAATAAATAAAAGCTGACATATTTTATATTCTAACTCTTAAAACCTATGATGCTTGCTTGTGTTGTAAATAAAAGGAATCCGAAAACCGTTTGACTGAACGGTACAGTTCTACGTTATTTGCCGCCCGCATACCATGCAAAATATCATCGTAGTCAGCACTATCAGCATCCGCTGTTTCACTGGCTAACTCAACTGTCTCACCATATTTATCAGTGATATATTCATCGACTGCTTTTTTATCGCTATCCCCCTTTGAAAATGAGGAAACCATTCGCCCAGCCCGAAAAAGCCATGCCTGAGCAAAAACATCAACACGGCGATGATATTCCAACTCACTGCTAACAACCTCATCCTTTAAGGATATCTCAAAGTCATCAATAGCTTTCAATAAATGGCGATGTAAAACAGTATAAGAATATGTTGCAACTTCCGCCTTATAGTCTAAACCAATAAAGCGAAACTCTGGTCGACGTCCATAGCAACGAGAAATTAAATTGCGACATTGGAACGCTTCTGCCACTAAATTGGCTAAGGCCAATGCCCAAAAAGGAGGGGTATATTGCTCTCCAACCTGTGTCGAACATTCAGTCACTTCCGCTGTTATTACCTGACTATTGCTCACACCGTATTTTTCCATCAAGCGAGTCGCCTGACGTAAGGCTAAAGCGGCTTCATTCGGGTTACTCGATTCCGATAATCGTAAACATTTACAAATTTTATCAATAATTTTTTTATTATTTTTCATTGCTATATACTGTAAAATATAGATATATCGCTCAATAGTACTATAGTTTCATAGAGTTACAAGATATTCATACCAAGTTACTTGAATAATTCTAGGGGAAACCCCATGTAAGTGAAATAAATAATGCACTTTATCTAATGGAATAGATACAAATGTGATGTAAATCACAGATAATAGCGACATAATCAACCCATGAATTTAAGAGTAACTTTACTAACATGACTTCCAGCGCCTTTGTAACCCCCATCATCGATGATGACGCGATTCGTACCCAAGGTCGCCTTGCTCTGCCTGCAACCCCTGTTGCCAAACAAGAGAAGTCCGAATTAGTCAGTAAAATCAAAAAGTTACTTAAAGAAAAGGATGCTGTTCTAGTTGCTCATTATTACACCGATGCCGACTTACAAGAGTTAGCTGAAGAAACAGGTGGATTTGTTTCGGACTCTCTCGATATGGCGCGTTTTGGCAAAGAACACCCCGCTTCAACCCTAATGGTGGCTGGCGTCCGTTTTATGGGAGAAACCGCCAAAATTCTAACCCCAGAAAAAAGAATTTTAATGCCGACACTTGAAGCAGAGTGCTCTTTGGATCTTAGTTGTCCTATTGAACAATTCAGCCAATTTTGTGATGCCCACCCTGATCGCACCGTAGTTGTTTATGCTAATACCAGTGCGGCCGTAAAAGCCCGGGCTGACTGGGTAGTGACATCAAGTATTGCAACAAAAGTAGTACAACACCTTAAAGACCAGGGTGAAAAAATTCTTTGGGGACCCGACCGGTTTTTAGGAAGTTATATTCAAAAGGAAACGGGGGCCGATATGTTGTTGTGGCAAGGCTCTTGTATTGTACATGATGAATTTAAAGCCATTGAACTTGAAAAATTACGCAACAAGCACCCTTCTGCTGCGGTATTGGTTCACCCTGAATCACCAGAAAATATCATTGAACAAGCAGATGTCGTTGGTTCAACAACGCAGCTCATTGATGCTGCAACAAAAATGAAGAACGACAAATTTATTGTCGCGACCGACAATGGTATTTTTTATAAAATGAAACAAGCAGCACCAGGCAAAAAATTTATTGAAGCCCCTACTGGTGGTGCAGGTGCAACCTGTATGAGTTGCGCCCACTGTACCTGGATGGCAATGAATGGCTTACAAAATCTTGCGGATTCGCTGGAAAAAGGTGATAACGAAATTTTTGTTGATGAAAAAATTCGCCAACAAGCACTGAAATCTGTTGGCAAAATGATTGATTTTGCTAAGCAAGCCCCGTAACACAGAGTAACTCATGTATATAGAGCTGAGATCACTACTAAAAGTTATCATCATCCCAACTATACTTCTATTTTGTGCTTTCTATTTTATACCGCTGTTCACAAAGCCTTTACCTGATGTTATTCGCTTAACCCTGCCATACCTCCCCTTTATTTTTCTTATAATTGGTTTAATTTTAAGCTGGATTTTTCATAACTGCCGCGCCTTTAATTTATTATTACTTTTTGTCGTAATCTATGTCGCAATAGACAAAGCGCTATGGCACCCAATAATAAAAACAGATAGCCAGCTTGCATACTTATTATTAGTTTCACTTGTTCCGATAAATTATTTATATAATTTAATTGCAAAAGAACGCGGCATACTGAGCCAGTATGGTATAAAACGATTGATTTTTATGGCTGTACAACTAGGTATTATTGCTGCCTTATTGGTTTATCCATACCCACCTGTAAAAGAAACTTTAAATATTATTTATTTTAAAGAAACAATTTTTGATCAAACCGCCATTACACAGCCTTTATTAATTGCACTGGCCATCAGTGGTTTTATTTTTATTATCCGCCTATTACAAACATCAGATGTCTTGTTAGCCGGTATTCTGGCATCCTTTATTTCAATCACTGCAGCACTGCATTTTGTGCAGTACCCTCAAGTTTCCACCGTATTCATTATACTTGCTGAACTATTAATCATTATTAGCATAACAATTAGCGCTTATTCCATGGCATACCTTGATGAGTTAACAAATCTGCCCTCTCGACGCGCTCTTACACAAAACATTTCAACTTTAGGTAAACGATATACTATAGCCATGGTTGATGTTGATCACTTTAAAAAATTTAACGATAAATATGGCCACGATGTAGGCGATCAAGTATTAAAGAAACTCGCAAACCAACTACGAAGTGTTCGAGGAGGGAAACCTTTTCGCTATGGAGGAGAAGAATTTACCATTCTTTTCCCAAATAAAAATATTGATGAAGCCAGACTGTTTTGTGATAACTTGTGTAAAAAAGTCGCCGATGATCCCTTTTTACTAAGAAGTAAAACACGGCCAAAAACAAAAGAAGAAGCAACAAAACAAAACACCGGCACAACCAAAACAACGCCAATAACTACAACCATTAGTATTGGCTTAGCGGAACGTTCTGAAAAATTTCCCAAAGCAAGTCAGGTCATTAAACAAGCAGATAAAGCGCTCTACAAAGCAAAAAATAATGGCAGAAATCAAGTCGCGACTTAATTACCTAAACTACGACTTGTTATTTCATATACATCTTTAGATAAATCTTTTTTCGCTAAAATTCTTTCCAGTTGTTTCTTCATTAAGTCTTGGCGTTTTTCATCATATCGACGCCAACGACTCATACTCTGAATTAAACGTGCAGCAATTTGTGGATTCATAGAATCCAAAGCTAAAACCTGATCAGCTAAAAACTCATAACCTGAACCATCTACAGCATGAAAATGAGTAATATTTCCGGCACAAAAACGTCCAATTAAGGAGCGAACTTTATTTGGGTTTATTAAAGAAAATGCTTCATGTTGCATTAATTTTTTAATTCGTTGTAACACATCCGGTAAGTCTGCACTGGCTTGAATCGCAAACCACTTTTCAACCACTTGAGCATCATATTTCCATTTATCATAAAAACTATCTAAAGCCTGTTGCCGCAGAGGTATATCATAATGGGATAAATTACTAAGCGCAGACAAGACATCTGTCATATTATTTGCTGATTCAAATTGCAACTTACAGAAATCAATGGTTTCTTTATCTTGCAATACCATTAAATAAGATAGGCAAACCTGATTTAAATCACGCCTTGCCATTTCATCAGCATCAAATAAATATCCTTCTTTACTTTGCCCTTGTTGTAATATTGACTTAAAGTTTTCTTTTAAAGAATTAGCTAATTCAAACTTCATAAAGTTTCTGGCTTTATGAATGCCATCGACATCAACCACGTCAAGTTGATCTGCCAAATAACTCTCAGAAGGCAATGTCATTGCCTGAGCAAGCAAGGCTTTATCTAAATCAGGATTGTTGAGTGTGTTTTTATAAGCAGAAACTATGCTCTCTGACAATACAAGCTCTTTACCGTCTTTAATATCCTGAACAAAAGATAACAATGCATTGATTGCTAGTTCTTGACCGGCATTCCAGCGATTAAATTCATCGCTGTCATGAGAAAACAAAAAGGCAAGTTCATCGTCACTTTGTTCTATTTTTGTTTTAATCGGAGAGGTGAAACCACGATTGATAGAAACAACAGGTTTGACACCAACATTAACAAAAACAAAGAGCTCTTCTTCATTTTTTACTTCTAACATCATTTGTGTTTTGTTAGATGGCTCACAACCTTTTAATTGCAACGGCATATCTATACCACTTTCATCAATCAATCCTAATTGCAGAGGAATATGAAAGGCTTTATTTGATTTTTGTTCTTCGGTTGCAGAACATGATTGCTTAATTTTAAGCTCAAATGTTTTTTCATTTTCATTATAGCTTCCCGACACATTCAGCTCCGGTGTACCAGCTTGTGAATACCAACGTTGGAATTGTGATAAGTCAATATTATTAGCATCTTCCATTGCCGCAACAAAATCTTCAGTCGTCACTGCTTGTCCATCGTGACGCTCAAAGTACAAATCCGTTCCTTTACGAAACCCCACTTCCCCAACAAGGTTGCGAATCATCCTTACCACTTCAGCACCTTTGTTATATACCGTTACGGTATAAAAGTTGCTGATTTCAATATAATGATCCGGGCGAATCGGGTGTGCCATAGGGCCTGAATCTTGAGCAAACTGATGGTTGCGCAATACATTAACATCATCAATGCGTTTAGTTGCGCGCGAGTTTAAGTCGGCGGAAAACTCCTGATCACGAAATACTGTAAAACCTTCTTTTAGACTTAGCTGAAACCAATCCCGGCAAGTAACTCGATTACCTGACCAGTTATGAAAATATTCATGAGCAATAATACTTTGAATATTATAATAATCAGCATCGGTTGCGGTATCAGGACTTGCAAGTACACAAGAGGCATTAAAGACATTTAATCCCTTATTTTCCATCGCCCCCATGTTGAAATCATTTACCGCGACGATCATATAAATATCTAAATCATATTCCCGGCCATAGGTGTCTTCATCCCACTTCATCGCTTGCTTTAATGATATTAAGGCATGCTCGCACTTATGACTGTTCTCATGCTCAACAAAAATTTGCAATACCACCTCACGCCCCGATAAAGTAGTATAAGTATCTTCTTTAACAAATAAATCTCCCGCCACCAAAGCAAACAAATAGCTTGGTTTTAAGCTAGGATCTTGCCACTTAGCCCAATGCCGACCATTACTTAGCTCCCCTTTATCAATCAGGTTTCCATTTGATAATAAAATAGGGTATTTATTTTTATCACCTTCAATTGTTACTTCATAACGAGACATCACATCCGGACGATCAGGAAAATAGGTTATACGTCTGAAACCTTGGGCTTCACATTGAGTACAATACATTCCGCTAGAAAGGTATAAACCTTCAAGCGCTTTATTATCTTTCGGGTTAATTTCTGTTTTGATTTCAAGTTCACATTCTTCTGGAAGTTTATTAATTACCAATTTTTCATCATCACAGTGATAATCATTCTTTGATAACAAAACACCATCAATTTTTACCGATATAAGTTTTAGGTTTTGCCCATCAAGAACTAACTTTTTAAGTGGATTTGTATTTTCAGCATTTAAAGATATCGATAACATTGAAGTCACAACAGTCTGTGTTTCATGTAAATCAAAATGCAAACTAACATGGTTAACCAAATATACGGGGGGCTGATAATCCTTTAAATAAATTGTCGTTGGCACTACATCTGCATTCTTAATATCAACCATTACTATCAACCTTTAAAATATAATTAATTTTATTTTGTATTACGCCCACGATGAATTTTTAGTTTTCCAAATTTTTGGTTAATTTCATCTGTTATTCCATCTAATTCACTATGTTTGGCTTCCTCAAAAAACAAATCAGCTTGATGAGCTTCCTCATTATTAAAGCCTGAAACACCTACACCGAGCAAGCGCACGGCAAGCCTATTCGACGCAATTTTTTGTATTTCTGTATTTAACAAGCTTTTTGCCGCTTGCCATATTTGTTGAGTTTGATTACTGCTTTCTGATAATGTTTTAGAACGGGTGATGGTCGTAAAGTCATGAAAACGAATTTTGACATTAACCGTTTTACCTTTACGTTCTTTTTCACGCAATCTTGTTGCGACTTGTTCAGTCAAATAAGATAAATATGAAATCAGCGTTTCTTTATTACTAACATCCTCAGCAAAAGTATTTTCTGAAGAAATAGATTTTGCCTTTGAATCAGAAATCACCTCTCTTTTATCTCGTCCATTTGCTAAACGAAAAATGTGGTCACCTTGTTTACCGAAACGCTCAACCAACCATCGCTCTGACTGTGTTCGTAAGTCTTTAATGGTGCTGATACCGTAGTTATTCAACTGTATTTCGGTTTTTTTACCCACACCCCAAATACGCTTTACCGGCATAGGGTCAAGAAAATGTTGTACCTCATCTTCTTCCACCACAACAAAACCATCTGGCTTATCAAAGTCAGAAGCAATTTTTGCCACAAACTTATTTGGTGCAACACCGGCCGAAACAACCAGATTTAATTCTTGCCTGATTTCATTTTTAATTCTTCTGGCTATCTCAGCTGCCGAGCCAAATAGTTTTAAGCTGGCACTCACATCAAGAAAAGCCTCATCCAAAGACAAGGGTTCAATCTCAGGAGTATAGCGATTAAAAATTTCATGGATCTGTCTCGATACAGAAACATATAACGGCATATTAACGGGTAAAATATTCAAGTCCGCACACAAACGCGATGCCTGAGACATTGGCATCGCACTAAATATACCAAACTTACGCGCTTCATAATTTGCCGCAGCAACTACGCCCCGGCTTTTTGACGTTCCACCCACAACAACAGGCAGCCCCACCAGTTCAGGCCGTTCTCGCACTTCAACCGAAGCAAAAAAGGCATCCATATCAAGGTGAATAATCATCGCAATATTATAAGTTATTAAAGAGGTAACTGAGATGCATAATTCAAAAAATAATCATGCTAAACCTTACAAATAAAATGTTAAGAATTTCTCACTATATCCCATTTGGAAGCTGTAAGAGGTTAATTTATTGCATTAATATAGAACAACATTTTTGGGAGAAATTTACATGACTCAACAAGCTTTTGATCAAGCTGTCATCCTAATGGATGCAGCCAATAATGAAGATCCAAATATTGAAATAGCAGATGGAAAAGAATGGCCAAAAGAACTTCTTTATTCACATCGCATGGCGGATATGATTGCACGCTACAAACCTACAGCCGATCACATCAATCAGCTCTCTGTTCGTGGACAACACATACAGCGCTGGAAATCGCCACGTGATGCTTACCCAATGGACAGAAAGGGTTACCATAAATGGCGCACCGACCTTTATACTTTTCATGCCAATACAACGGCAGAACTGATGGCACAAGCGGGATTTGATGAAGAGGCGCTTGAACGTGTGAAACTAGCCATCGGTAAGAAAGGCATAAAAAGCAACCCCGATACTCAAATGCTGGAAGATGTTGCAAGCCTGGTTTTCATTGAACACTACATGCTCGCCTTTGCAGAGAAACACCCCGAATATGATGAAGAAAAATGGATTGATATTATCCGTAAGACGTGGAGAAAAATGTCTGATGATGCACATCAGTTTGCTCTCTCTGGTAGCTTAGTTTTACCTGAGCCTTTAATTCCTTTAATACAAAAATCGGTAAGTTAGGTAGGCTATTCAGCTTTTGCTGGCGTCTCTGCAGGGAGCCGCCACCAAAGTAATAAGGCGGTAGCCAAAAGTACTGCTTGCCCCATAGCAAAGTGGCTAGCCTGCAAACTTAATAGCGATACTGCAATACTGGCAATTAATGCATTTACCATCATCTGAATAAAGCCCTGCATTGCAGAGGCAGTCCCCCGATTATTTGGGAAACAATCTAACGACATCACCATTATTGCTGGTACCGCCATGCCTGCTCCACATGAATATATAACTAAAGGTATCACAGAAATTGAAACCGTAATGCTTAAGTATAACGACTGAATAACATTTAATAATGCACCCAGTGTCATAATAATTAGTGCTAACTTTACCGTACTTTCAATGGGCCAACGATGTGCTAAGCGTGCACTTAAAGCTGAACCCAAAATTAAACCTGCCACCATTGGCACAAATAATACGCCAAAATCATTACTTTCAAGATTTAAAAAATCAAAAATAAATGTCGGCGCTCCCGCGATATATAAAAATATCCCTGCAAAAAAACTTGCAACAATAAAAACCAAAATAAGAAAACGAGCATGAATCAAAGTACGTCCATAAATGCGCATAACTTTTATAGGGTGGAACGACTGGCGATGTTCTACCGCAAGAGTTTCTGGTATTGAAAAAAAGACTAACAAGAAAACAAGTGCTGCATAAATAATCAAAAAATAAAATACGCTATGCCAACCAAAAAGATCGTGTAACCAACCACCAATAATCGGAGCCACTGCAGGTGCAATGGCAAACAACATCATGACTTGCGACATCGCTCTGTGTGCATCTTGGGTGTTATAAACATCACGTATCATCGCTCTACCCGCCACTAAACCTCCCCCTACAGCGGCACCCTGTATTAAACGATAAAACATAAAGGTACTGTAATCACTCGACAGGGCGCAGCCAAGAGATGCTGCAATATAACAAAGTAGAGATATCAAAATAACTTGTCGCCGTCCCAGACGATCAGTCAAAGGGCCTAAAATTAACGTGGACAATCCAAACGCGGCCAAATAAGAGGCCAAACTTTGAGACAGCAAAGCACGACTAATATTAAATTCAGCTTCAATCGTGGGAAAAGAAGGTAAATAAGTATCTATTGTAAAAGGACCAATCATTGTCATTAGCGCGACAATAAAAGTTAAACCTCTAGGGACTGCTTGTTGCATATATACTCTTAGCGTTCATAATCAATTCAGGTACCCTAGTATAGAATGTTTATTCCACTAGCAGTATCTAATATACATGCAGATTGTTGGCTAGATGGTATTGAGTAACCAAAGAGAGAAGTAAAAGGCACGATGACTGCCACACCGAAGATACGGACAAACATAAACTTATATCTATACTTAAGGAATAAAATGAAGGAATGCACACAATGTGGCAAATGTTGCATTAACTATAGCAATGGAGGGCTTTCTGCAACGGAAAGCGAAATAAAGCTTTGGGATCTTTTCCGTCCTGATATTTACCACTATGTTAACAATGGGAAAATATGGATGGATCCAAATACCGGAGCACAATTAGAACGGTGCCCCTGGTTACGCAAAGAACCAAATAAAGAACTTTATACTTGTGATATTTATTTTGATAGACCAGAGGACTGTAAATACTACCCTGTCACAATTGAACAAATGATAAACGATGAGTGTGAGATGTTAGAAGAGAGGGATTTAAAAAATCAAAAGCAAACTCAAAAAACCTTAGATAAAATCATGGCAAATAGTCGACCTCCATATAAATAATTTTAACTAGCCCAAAATTTGTCCGCTTACGCCATCAGCAGTCACTCGCTACCTGTATAAACTGTATTAACAAATCATTAAAAGCAGCCATTTATTCAAGTGTGAAATCGTCATCATTCAATTACATCTTAATTTAATTTTTATGGCTACTTAACTCAACATGAGTTATTCATAATGTACTGCCTTTCTCAATCTTTCTACTAACTTTAAAAGAAATTTTTTCATTATTAAAACGAATACCACTATGTTGATATCTGGATGACATCTCGTAGGTGACTTTACCTTTAGTATTTAAAAGCTCAATATCTATATGTCCTTGAATGTGACTTCTTCTAAAAGTATTACGTCTTACAGTACCTCTAACTAAATAACCATCTTTTTGTTGATAAATAGTTACTTAACCAATATCTGCAATACGTGATCGCTGACGTTCTATTTTCACATTACTTTCATCTACTACTTTGCCATAATCGACAGTAGCATAACCAGATAATAATATTATTATTCCAGTTGTAATGATGAATGGTTTTAGTTTTTTAATATGTAACCTAACGTTTTTCCTATACTAAATATAAAATAATTAAAATACGTCTAAGTTTATTATCGTGTACAACTATTTTTAGACAGTTCACACTTTGCATCTTCTCGAATTAGCCAGGCTCCTCTCAGGATGACTAAGGAAATCACAACACCGATGGCAATATCTGGCCAACGACTATCAAGCCACCAAACTAGCGCACCACCCATAATGACACCCACATTGGCAATTACATCATTCGTGGAAAATATCCAACTGGCGCGCATATGAACTTCACCCTCTTTATGTTTATTGATAAGCATCAGGCAAATAATATTTGCTAACAACGCCACAAATCCCACGCCCATCATTAATAATGAAACCGGTTCACTGCCGTAGATAATACGTCTCACGATATCTACCAGTATCAGACTACCTAGTAGCGCCTGGAAATATCCACTTATTAATGCCGCTTTTGCTTTGGCAGAGAGTGCACGTCCTACGGCATATAACCCAATGCCATATACAACAGCATCAGCAAGCATATCTAAAGAATCTGCAATCAGTGATGTTGACTCAGCTACCCAGCCAATACCAAATTCGACCACAAACATCACGGCATTAATCACCAACAGCCAGTACAACACCTGCTTTTGTGCCTGGTCTTTTATTTCAATTTCACATCCACAATCACTCATTAAAAACATACTTCCTTAAACGTATATAAATACAGTTAACACTGTTCCTGGTCACATTCTTTAACCTCAAACTCGAGTGTTGAATGTTCGATTAGGAATTGTTGTGCTAATCCTGATTTCAATTTATCTTTCACTTCATCGAGGTGCGAATAATCTGAAAGTACAACATGGGCTTCTAATGCATTTTGATATTCGTCAAGCTGCCAGATATGGACATGATGCACATTAACCACATTTTTCATTTGCTGCATGGCAGTGATGACATCATCAATAACAATACCTTCCGGTGTTCCCTGCATCAGGATATGAATCGTTCTTGGTAACATAGTCGCAGCCTGATACAAGACATACCCTGCTATCAACAATGTTAATAAGGTATCACTCCAGTACCACTCGTAAAGCAGAATTAACGTTCCTGCGACAATTACACCAACTGAGGCCAAAGCATCTGAGACACTATGCAAAAAAGCGGCACGGATATTCATGCTGTGCTTAGACATAGCGAAGGTAAGCATTGCGGTTGCCAGATCAATCACAAGCGCTATCGCTGCGACAATGACAACCGTCCAGCCTTCAATTACCTGTGGCTCGTATATTCGCCACAGTGCTTCATAGATTAAGTACAGTCCAACCAGGACGAGCGTGACTAAATTAATCAATGTCGCGATAACTTCAGCGCGCTTATAACCAAAAGTTCTGAAATGATCGGCCGGCTGACGTCCAATCTTTCTCGCGACCCACGCTATGAGTAACGAGGCAGCATCACTAAAGTTATGTAGTGCATCAGCAATGAGCGACAAACTTCCTGAAACAAGTCCGCCGATAACCTGTGCCAACGTCAACAGCATATTAATAGCGATAGCGATCCCCAAACGGCGATCGCCCATCTCGCTAACATTATGAGTATGTTGATGTGAATGGCTCATTAATATTTACTGTTTTTTATTTGTCTCATCGTCATTCTGATGCAACCAGTGATATAGCACGGGCAATACCAGTAGCGTGAGTAATGTCGATGAAATTATGCCACCGATCACAACAGTTGCCAGTGGTCGCTGCACTTCGGCTCCCGTTCCGGTATTAAGTGCCATGGGAATAAACCCCAGACTTGCAACCAGTGCCGTCATGAGTACAGGACGCAAGCGCGTAAGTGCACCCTCTGTCACGGCCAGAATCAGATCACCTTTTTCATGCCAAAGGTCACGAATAAACGCGACCATCACCAGACCATTGAGCACGGCCACACCGGATAAGGCAATGAAACCGATACCAGCAGAAATGGACAAGGGCATATCACGCAAGAACAGTGACAGCACACCGCCGGTTAAGGCCAGAGGGATACCGCTGAAAATAATTAATGCATCTTTCAGGGACGCAAAGGCCATGACCAGAATGCCAAGAATGACCAACAAGGTAATGGGCACCACAATCGATAGCCGTTTGCTGGCAGATTCTAGTTGCTCAAATGTGCCGCCATAATTTAGCCAGTAACCGGCAGGTAGCTGAACATCGCTGCGAACTTTATCTTTAACTTCGGTCACAAAACTACCCAGGTCACGGCCCCGAACATTGGCGGTGACCACGACACGCCGTTTGCCATTTTCACGACTGATCTGTGCCGGTGCCGGCGAAATATCAAGTGTTGCGACTTCCTGTAACGGCACATAATCACCATTGGCTAAAGGCACGGGTAGGAAGGCCAGTTTTTCTACATCACGCCGGATGTTTTCCGGTAAACGAACCACCAGCTCAAAGCGACGATCACCTTCATATAAAATGCCGGCCGATTCCCCACCAATGGCGGCCGAGACCCAGTCCTGTAGTTCAACTACATTAAGTCCATATCGACCGAGTGCAGTTCGGTTAGGGATGACTGATAGTGTCGGCAACCCAGTAACCTGTTCGACCCTGGCATCCGCAGCACCTTCTACCTGGCGTACCGCCTTGAGGATATCATTGGCCGTCAGTAACAACTGATCCAGGTCATCACCAAACACCTTAATACCCAGATCGGCTCTAACACCTGAAATCAGCTCGTTGAAGCGCATCTGTATGGGTTGGGTAAATTCATAATTATTACCCGGGAGTTGCTCAACCGATGCTTCCATCTCTTCAACCAGTTCCGCTTTGGTTTTATCAGGATCAGGCCATTCACTGCGGGGTTTGAGGATGACAAAATTATCTGCCACATTGGGTGGCATAGGGTCTGTGGCCACTTCAGGGGTGCCTATACGTGCAAAGACCTTGTCCACCTCAGGAAAGGATTTTATTCGCTGTTCCAGAATTTCCTGCATTTCGACCGATTGTTCCAGGCCCGTGCCTGGTATGCGCATCGCATGCAGTGCGATATCACCTTCATTGAGTTGCGGTACAAATTCCGAACCCAGGGTGGTGGCCAGCCAGATACTAAAAATCACCAGTGCCGAGGCGATACCAAGTACTTGCATACGAAATTTCAAAGCCAGTTGCAAAAGTGGTTGATAGGCGTTTTTGCTTGAGCGAATAACTGGGCTTTCCTTTTCGCTGATCTTGCCACGCATAAATACGGCAACTGCGGCAGGTACCACCGTGAGCGATAATACCATCGCCGATATTAATGCCATCACGACAGTTGCCGCCATGGGGTGGAACATTTTTCCTTCTACTCCGGTCAGAGAGAAGATGGGGATGTACACAACGGTAATGATCGCCACACCAAACAGGCTAGGCCGTATCACTTCTGAAGTGGCTTCATACACAGTGCTCAAACGTTCTTTTAAGTTTTGCTGAATACCGCCACGTTGTGCTTCCGCCAGGCGACGTACTGCATTTTCTACAATGATGACGGCACCATCGACAATTAAGCCAAAGTCCAGTGCACCCAAACTCATCAGGTTGGCAGAAACCCCTGTCTTGACCATGCCGGTAATGGTCATCAACATAGATAACGGTATAACTGCGGCGGTAATTAATGCCGCACGTAAATTACCGAGCAACAGAAATAGTACGACAATAACCAGTAAAGCCCCTTCCAGTAAATTTTTACTGACCGTGGCAACGGCTTTATCCACCAGGCTGGTACGATCATAAACCGGATCTGCAATAATACCGGCTGGAAGTGATGCCTGAATTTCAACAAGTTTCTCAGCCACGTCCTGGGCAACCGCTCTGGAGTTCTCGCCAATCAACATCATCGCGGTACCCAGCACGGTTTCTATACCATCCTGGGTGGCTGCTCCTGTTCGTAGTTCCTTACCGATACTAATGTCAGCCACGTCATGAATTTTTATCGGCACACTTTCATATTCGGTAATAATGACATTGCCGATGTCTTCAATGGTGGCAAGCTGTCCTGGGGAACGCACTAGCAACTGTTGCCCATTGCGCTCAATATAACCGGCGCCACGATTGTCATTATTGGCCTGTAAAGCTTTCACCAGATCTTCTACACCGATGCGGTAATACAGTAATTTTTTCGGATCGGGTAAAACATGATATTGCTTGTTATAGCCACCGATACTGTTCACCTCGATAACGCCTTTAACCTGTGACAGTTGCGGCTTGATAATCCAGTCCTGGATTTCTCTTAATGCAGTGGCATCATACGGTTTGCCATTAGCTTGTTTTGCATCGGCCTGCGCCCGAACCGTATACATATAGATTTCACCCAGACCGGTTGATATAGGCCCCATCTCAGGCTCAATGCCAGGAGGTAATACACTTTTTATGGCACCTAAACGGGTGTTAATCAGGTTTCTCGCAAAGTAAATATCGGTACCTTCTTCAAACACCACGGTGACCTGTGATAATCCATAGCGCGATAATGATCGGGTATAGGCCAGATTCGGTAAGCCATAAAGGGCAGTTTCAACCGGGTAAGTAATTCGCTGTTCGGATTCCAGTGGGGAATAGCCCGGTGCAGCGGTATTAATTTGTACCTGTACATTGGTAATGTCGGGTACCGCATCGATGGGTAAATGTTGATAGCTCCAGCTACCAATCCCCACGATGACAAGAATTAAACTAAGAATAAGATAGCGCCGTGCAATCGACAGGCGCAGAATAGATTCAATCATAGTGCGCCCCTTAGTGCTCGTGTTCTGCTTCGGATTTTTCTATATCCGCTTTGATGAGATAACTGTTCTTGCTGACATAAGATTGTTTAGTTGTCAGCCCACTCAGCACTTCGGCATAGGTATCATCACTACGACCTAATTGCAGTGGCGTAAACTCATACTTGTCGCCTTCCTGAACAAATACACCACGTTGTTCACCCATCGATTGAATGGCGGATTTTACAACCGCCAGTGTTACCGGAACTTTTTCAATAACAATATGGCCTTCAACCAGCAAGCCGGGAGACAAACCATACATCTTGTTATTAAATTGTACCCGTGCCAAGAGGTAGGGTTTGTTTAGCGCGGGAATAATATGCGCAATCTTTGCAGTAATAGCTTTCCCGTTGACATTTATATTGACGGCCTGCCCCGTTGATACCTGTGATTGTTGTGTGGGGTAAATACGAAACTCTGCCCAAAGGGTATTAAAATTGGCAATAGAGAATAACACCTGGTCCTGCGTCACCTCTCCGGTATTGGCATGTCGCTGAATAAGTGTGCCGTCAATCGGCGCCAGTATGTTATACACCTTCAAACTTTCATTCGATTCCACCCTGGCCAGTAAATCACCACGCTTAACAACATCGCCTATGTTGAATTTGACCGACTTGATTATACCGGTGTAACGTGCTCGCACATGACTGAGCTGTTTTGGGCCGGTGGTTAAACTGCCATAGCTGGTGATCGTCTGATTTAAAACCTGGGAACGGGGCAACGCTGTTTGTATGCCTACCTGTGCCGCCATCTTGTGATCTATCCTCGTGGCGAGTTCTTCTTCATGCCCATCTTCATCTTCATCGTTATCTTTATGGTCATGTGCATCATCATGACCTTGTTCGTCTTCATGTTGATGATTTTTTTCATTAGCATGTTCATCGGTATTACTTTTTTCTTCTTCATGATCCTGCGCATGCTGTTCATCATGTTCATGTCCATGGTCATTTTCTTTAGCGGCATAACTCAAATTGTGGGTAAAGCCTGCCAATAGTAATAATGTAATCGGTAAAATTGTTTTCATAGTAAAAAATCCAGTTTGTTTGGCCCGGGTTTTATTCGGGCATACTCAATCGCTTTAAAGACTCAGCGCACCGTTATTTTTGTTTATGCTTGTGTTCGTCTTTATGCTCATGTTTATCATCGCTGTGATCGTCATGCTTGTTGTCATGGTCTTTTGATTTATTATCTTCATCATGTTTATGTGCATGATGCTTTTCAGTTTCATTATTGTTATCGTTCGAGGCATACACGAAGTTAGGTGTTGAAATAAAAGCGAGTAGTAGTGTTATTAATTGAAAATGTTTCATAATAAATATCCTGTTTTATTGTCCGGCATGATATGCCGGTTTAATTTAGTCGGTTAAAGGCTCAGCGGTCAGTTGCTCTATAATTGCCTGATTTAATAAAGCGGCGCTGGCACTCTCAATCATTTGTTGTTTTGCGCTCAACAGTTCTTGCTGGGCAGCAATCCAGTCCTGGTACTTCAGCCGGCCCCGAACATAAGCTGCTCGAGTCAGGGTCAGCGCTTGTTCAAGATCTGGAATTACACTGTTTTTTAATTGTCGATAAGCATCCATGTTTTGCTGACGAAGTGAATAAGCTTTAAATAACTGATCATGCAGACTCAACAAAGTATCGATGCGTTTAAATTCAACAGCATTACGTTTAGCCAATGCGGATTTGACCTCTCCACGGTTACGACTTTCTGAAAACAGGGGTATCGATAAACCAAAAGTGAGCGCGGAATCACCCGTCTCTTCAAATCGCCTGACGCCAAATTGCCAGCTAAGATCAGCGCTACTTTGTGATTTAGCCAGACGCAGTTCTGCGTTTTTAAGTCGCTTCTCACTGGCAAAAACTTCGATAGCAGGAGATTTTTTTACTTTTTCATACAGAGCGTCAAAAGCGAATTCCTGGCCAAATGCAAATAAGTCACCTTGCAAGTTTGAAAAAGTCGGTTGTGTTTCGCCCCAGTACGTGGACAGTGCAATTTTCTGACGTTCAAGCTTTTTCAAAATATTGCTATGCTGGAGACGCGCTTGTGTCAACATGGCGCGCGCCCTCATGACTTCGGCATCTGAGGCTGCACCCCGTTGAGCGCGTTTCCTGACTTTTTTATACAAGGCTTCAGATAACTTCACTGCCTCGATTGAAAGGTTCAGCATTTCCTGAGTTGAAAGACTACGAATAAAAGCTGATGTCAGTTCGCCTAACACATCAAGTGTTTGCGCCTGCCGCGTTAATTCAAATACACCCATGCTGGCATCGACAACCGTAATGCGAGATGTCCGTTTGTCACCCAGTTCAATAACTGAAGACAGTGACAGAGTCACTTCAGCCGCATCCATCCCTTTCATAGCTCCTGAACCCTCGGCATTCTCCACATCCAATCCCAACATAAATCCAGGAGACAATTCACTGGTCTCACGTTGCGCAAGGATACTCTGACGCACTAACGTAAATTGATAGAGCTTAGGATTCTGCGCTAATGTCCTTTCAATAGCTTTGTCTAGCGTGAGTATTGGCTGCGGTTCGGCTTGTATGCGAAATGGCAACACAACACAACAGCTTAAAATGACAAAAGCAATTCGATACTTTTGCGAAGATATGTTTAACATAAAACACTTCCAGTTATTCGGTTTAATATTGGCTATGACTGTTACTTAGCCAGCAGTCCAGGATGGTGTTTTATGTGACCACATAAATAGTTTAAGCAACTACTGTGGAGATCGACTTAGAATAACAAACGCTACAATGAAGAAACTGTAAAATATTGCAGAGTTAGTTAAGTCGGAAAGCCATCAAGCTAACAACTGGCCAAAATGAAATTTTGGTGTTTGGTTAGCTAAGCGGAGGAGGTGTAGGTGGTCGATAATTAATTGAGTAAGTCAGCTGTTCTAATTGACCATTATTGATAGAAACTAACTTGGGAAATTCAAAACTTTCGTTTGTAAAAATACCCGAAAGATGGGCCGAAGCATGGCAAAAGTGGTCGCAATCATCAGGTGAATCACTTTGCAGATCAGCGATATAAACGTAATTTTCTTCTTGATGATTATCAAGCTCAATATCATAGAAAGCCCACACAGACTGGCTGCCCAGTAAGCAAATGGCGACAAAAATATGTATTAGGCGTTTCATAAATAGAAGACTATTCTAAATTTCGGAACTTATCAATACATTTAGTATTACTTACCTATAACCCGATATTTCTCCTGACTTCCGTATTCTTAGTGCTGAGTCGGGTAGCTTTATATTTTCTGGGTTCTATAACATTTTCTTGTGATACTAGCCTTCTCTTCAGTCCAATTAATGGTATTTGCTAATTTTCAGAGTTAATACAATACGTATGAATCAAGTGGTGGTTTACCGTCGATTTGGGTGATTTGTTAGATGTTTTCATTTTGTTCTTCTGGGTTAGATGCAGTCCAGTTAACAGGGTCGGATGCATATTCCCAAATTATTTCAGGTTCAACACTTGTATATACTTCCGTTTCTGCAGTTACAAACATATCTATTACTCCTTTAACATTAATATATACACTTAATTTCTGCTTTTAGTATTAAAAAATGTTTTCTATGAAGTAATTTGAACGGCAGCAATGGTCGAAAGCAGACATTTTCGGGGGCGATACAATAAATTCAACTGTTATTTCAACAATCTATGTAATATTGAATACTAAACAATTTATTATCATCTAACCAAAACTTTTTAAGTTTAAGCCCTGCTTCCGAGACCAATTCAGAGAAACTTTCAACCGTGTATTTATATGAGTATTCTGTATGGATACGTTCTTTTTCTGAAAAAGTTACTTCAGAAAACTCGTCAAGGTTACACGTATGATCAGACTGACTTTCGAGATGCATTTCTATTCGAGATTGTTCTTCATTATAAAATGAAATATGTTCAAACAACTCAATATTAATATCACTACCAAGTAATTTATTCACGTGATTTAAAACATTCAAATTAAATAATGCTGTTATACCTTGTTGGTCATTATATGCTGCGTTTAATATATCCTTATCTTTTTGTAGATCCACCCCAATTAATAAACCACCTTGTTTTCCAACCAATTTTCGCACGTGCTTTAAAAAGCTCAACGCGTCTGCAGGTTTATAATTTCCTATGGTTGAGCCAGGGTAAAAAATGACTTTATCATTATTTCTAAACTTTTTAGGAACAATAACATCTGCTTTCATATCACCGGCAACTGCGTGAATCTTAATTTCAGGAAATTTATGCTGTAATTTAATTGCACACTCAAATAAAAAATCAGCAGAAATATCTATAGGCATATAACAATCAGGCTTCAACAAAGGCAATATATATTGAACCTTCTCACAATTACCTGCCCCTGGTTCGATTAACACCTTGCCTACCCCGATAGTTTCTGAAATTTCGGCTTGATACTTTTTTAATAAAGCAATTTCTGTTCTGCTGGGATAATACTCAGGCAATTCCATTATTTTCTCAAACAGTTGAGAACCATACTCATCATAGAAAAACTTAGGGTTAATATATTTTTCTTTTGCGCTCAAACCATCAAGCAGTTCTTTTTTCAGGATTTTGCATCCATCAAAAACTGTATTTAACTCTGTTGTAGCCACTACTTGATTCATCATATATTCCTTTATTTTGCCAACCTTAAACCACTAAACTGCCATTGATCTGGCGGGTAAAAGAAGTTGCGATGGGTATCCCTGTAATGGTTTTTACTCGTCACACAACTCCCTCCTTTTAAAACCAGTTGATTACACATAAATTTTCCATTGTATTCACCAATAGCACCTATGGCGGTTTTAAAACCTGGATAAGGCGAATAAGCACTACTTGTCCACTGCCATACATTCCCTTTCGCAATTGGTGCACCAAAGAGTTCAACGTAAGGATGAAATTGTTCTCCTTCTAAAAAGCTTTGCTGGCTTGATTTTTCTGTTAGGTGAGAAAAAACTTCCCACTCAAACTCTGTTGGTAAACGACACTCTTTCCAGCGCGCAAAAGCATCAGCCTCATAAGCAGATATATGACAAACAGGTTGCTCTAAATTCAAAGACAATAAACCGTGCAGGCTATACTCAAACCATTGTCCATCTTGTTTTAACCAGTAAAGTGGAGCATGTTTCTTATTTGTATTTTGTAATTCAGCCCATGCATCTAACAACCAAAGTTCACTGCGTTGGTAGCCATCATCTTCCATAAACGTAAGATATTCTTTATTCGTTACAAGATAATTCGAAACTGAGACATCATGAATATATTGTTGGTGTTGGGGTGTTTCATTATCAAAACTAAAACCGTCGAGCTTTGATCGCTCATTTTTTTCATCAAACCCAATATCATAGACACCGGAGTTAATTTCTACCCACGCCTCACACTGACTATCATTAATTTCTATAACTTGAGCATTGTGATTATTATCATTACTAGAATAAACAGGATACAAAGGATTTTTAAACCAGGAATATTTTAAGTCGGTAAAAAATAATACCTGGTGCTGTTGTTCATGATTACACCCTAATATCACTTTATTAATAACTTCTTCCGAACATAGTTTTATATCACTCAACAAATCTAGCATTGCACCGTTCACATAACGACGGTAATGATAAACCTCTGCAACCGTTGGACGAGACAATAAACCTCGCTGAGCACGCGGGTGTTGTGGCCCAATAGCATTGTAATAAGAATTAAAGAGTTGTTCGTATTGGTTATGTAAGTGTTTTATAATTTTTCAGGTGGGGTTTTAATAAAAAAGTTTCAAAGAACCAGGTGGTATGTGCTGGATGCCATTTTGCCGGGCTTGTTTCTGGCATTGCTTGCAAACCATAATCTTCAATCTCTAATGGTTCACATTGCCATTCACTTAGTTTGCGAACATCGACAAACCTTTTTAATACTGAATCACGACTCAAAGCTGCAGCATCCTTGCTTGTAAACTCTTTCATTGATTTGACTCTATTTTTGCATGAGCCCTAATGACTATTTTTTCTGCTTCACATTCAATTTTCATATAGCCTCCTTGTGTAGAACACTGACTAACTTCAAATGTTGAACATTGATATTTTTTTCTATGTAATCACCAACAAAACTCATCACCGAACCCGTTGCACTATCTTCATCCACGCCATATTGCGGTGCAAAATACCGAGTGTATAAATGCTGTTTTACTCGATCGAACTGAATAAGTACAACGGCTCTATTTGTATTGTCACATATCAACTTTAAATCTACCTGTAAGCCACGGAACACGTCAACAGGTAACTTATCTTCAAGTTCCAACAATAAATATCCGTCATATTTATCGGTAATTGCGGCGTGACTTGGTAAGCACATTTTATCGTTGAATAACAACATATCTTCAAGCCAATCTGGGGGAGAAAGCATCTGTGCAGATAACCGAGGTAAACTCAGAAATATCATTCCATCATCATTTAACGAAGCGATAATATTATTATTAATAGTTACCCTTGATGAATCACTTATAGAAAATATGACTTTTGCAGCTGTAATCATGCCATGACCACAGCATTGAATTGCATTTTTATTATTAAAACAACGAACATCATAGAGATCGTCATTTAGTGATTTAACCACACATTGAGTGGCAATATTATTTTCAGAAAATAAGTTTTAAACGAGAGTTTATGTCAGGTGTGTGTTCAAAATAAATAACCGCATGGTTACCTAAGGCCACGCCATTTTTATGAAAAACTTGGACAACTTGATGTGATATATCCATATATTCCCAAGAGCACTCTTAAACTCAAGTGAATATATCACAAGAATGAATATTTTAACGTGATGCCAGTTGAAAACGCTTGAAGTGTTTCATCACTTTTTTTACATAGCCCTGTGTTTCTCTATAAGGTGGAATGCCTTTATATTTATCCACCGCACCTTCACCGGCATTGTAGGCTGCAATCGCGTGTTTTAAATTCTTGGGATAAAGGGTAAGTAAATATTTTAAGTGTTTAATACCTGCAACAATGTTTTGTCGTGGATTATATAAATCATCAACACCGTATTTTGCCGCAGTTGCAGGCATCAGTTGCATTAAACCAGAAGCCCCTTTGTGTGAAGTTGCATTAGGGTTAAAATAAGATTCGGTATAAATAACCGCTTTAACCAATGACTCATCGATACCGTATTTTTTTGATTGGTGATAAATAAAATATGACCATAGGCGCATTGTTCGTTTTGCACGTAGTGTTCTACGAGCGGCGTAATGTCCCATATTTTTTAAATCATCGGTACGGCGAACGAGTGTTGCTTCGCTATTAATTAACGCATGGTCACTTACAATACGACTACCGTCAGGCATTTGATATAGAAAGACCTGAGCTTGCACACTTGTAATTACTCCGCTGCACAAAATAGTGCTGAGTAAAATACTGTTTAATATTGTTCTTATAGACAAAATATTATTTCTTCGGCCTTAGTTGATAAACACACTCGTTCATGAAATCGAGCCCTTTTTGACGAAACCTTTCATTCTCATCAAGCACATCCTGTGCCACATGTTGTTTAACCTCATAGCACTCTTGATACAACGCTTCTACTTCACTTTGACTCACAGAAAAAGGAGGTCCATCCATTTTTGACTGGTCGTACTCTAATGTAATGAGTAACTTTGACGCTGACCGTGTTAAATTCATCAGCTTAGTGGCATAATCCTGTCGCATTGCTGGTGGCAACGCAATTAAGGAAGCGCGATCATAAACCGCATCAATACTCCCTAAGACATTAGTCGATAAATTAAAAAAGTCACCGCAAAATATACTAATATTCTTGGATTGCCATAATGTAAAACCATCAACCTGACTTTTTTTCACGGCCAAATTATTTTCTGCAAAAAAAGCTTCTGCTGCAAGAGCACTTAACTCTACACCCACAACTTGAAAACCTTGTTCCACTAACCAGATTAAATCCAGAGTTTTGCCACATAACGGGACAAATACCCGGGTATTTTTTTCCAACTTTAAAAGAGACCAGTTCGCTTTTAAATGGGGATTAACTTCATCTAGATGAAAGCCCGTTAGCTGGTTTTCCCAGCGATTGTGCCAAAAATCTGCTTCCACTCTTTCGCTCCTAAAAATGCCTATATATCCAAATATACAAACCGCAATTATACCTCATTCCAATTCACTTTTAGTATTTCATCCTCCTTGCCAACCCGCTAATATTAGGCTACTTATTTACCCCAACGAAAATTGACCGGAGTCATGCATGCCCCTAATTGTTGATAATGATCGCTATAGTATTGACTCTCTTGAGCTTGGTCCCATGGAAAATTTTATCTACCTTTTTACAGATAAAAGCACTCAACGCTCAGCTGTTATTGATCCCGCCTGGGATGTACCTAAAATTCTCGCCTTAGCAAAAGACAAAGGTGTGAAAATCACAGATATTTTACTGACCCATAGTCATCCAGATCATATCAATGGGATTGACGGCATCTTAGAACAACATGATGCACAACTTCATTTATTAAATGCAGAAGCTAAATTTTGGGGGGAATCACTTGCACACCCTTCTCTACACTATGGTGGTGACAATATAAAAATTGGTGACAGTGAAATTAAAATTTTACACACACCGGGACACACTCCCGGTTCTGCGTGTTACCAAATTGACGACAATTTAATAACCGGTGATACCATGTTTGTCTTTGGCTGTGGTCATTGTACTTTAGGCGGTGAACCAAATACGTTATATGACACCTTAACAAAATTAAAAAAAATGCCTGGCGACACATTAATTTTACCGGGACATAATTACGCAGAGAAAAGCACCTCGACGATGCATGAACAGTGTGAAGGTAATCCATTTTTGCACTTCGACAACGCAGAAGATTTTGTGGAATATCGCCAACACACACATGACAAAATTCGTACTTACCCCCTAAAACCTGAAAAAAAATAGCCTCCGTGACAAAAATAAAAAAGGGCTAAAGAATTCCAGCTTTAGCCCTTTTATTATTTTACTATTTCATTACGGTGTTTCTTATATTTCTCGTAATTTTCAGCACGCGGACACTCTTTGTGGCCTTGCTTTAAGCACTGTTGTCTTTCATATCCATGCATAGAGTCATATACAACTTGTTTGCTACAAGCAGTTACTAATACAATTAAAATGCTACTTAGTAAAAATATTTTCATACTTGTATACCCGTAGCAAATAAACTTATTTTTCCGCGACGATGTAAATCATCCACGATTCCTGGTTTTCGACTTCTGTTGTTTCATAGTATTCACCGGTTCCTTCGAGCTCATCATCATCCTCATCATCGGACTCAACATACTCTTCCCAGAAAACACGACTTTTAGAGTAACCCGCTTCTTCAAGCAATTCTAAAATTTCAGGTATTGCCCATAGACGCCAGCAATAGGTAAAGGCTTCATCCATACGTGAACCATCATCAAATTCAAAATGAATCGCACATTCCATATGATTATCGATCGGGTTAAAAGAAACATGTTCCCAAATATAAGTCGCGTTTTGATCTTCTAATTCAGTTTCCTCTTCAAGTGTATCTGCACACTCTGTTCCACCAAATAAATCTAAAACTAAAATACCGTCATCATTTAAGCTTTCGCGTGCTTTTTTGAAGTAATCAATTAACTCATCACGTTTTTCAAACAAGCAATAACTAAAGTTAAAGGCACAGGTTATATCGACTTTATCCGTAGTAATACGAACATCGTCTTCGATTAATTGAATGCGCTTAGCAACATCTTCACCCGCCGTTTTGAGATTATGTTTTCTTCCCCAGTCTAGTGTTGGGCCATCAAAATCGACACCTATCGCGGTACGTTCAGGATCACTTTTACACCACTCTGTTGCTAAATACGCTGTGCCACAAAAATCTTCTTTCATGCTAATTGCTTTTCTGCCGCGCAACTTCTTAAATGTCTTGCTCATGAAGTCGACTTCGGCTTCGGGGAATTGAACCGACTCTTGATATAAAACATGGCGATCAGCCTGTTCTGCCATAGTTGGTTTTTTGTTATCTGACTGCTTACTCATTACTATCCCCTAAATGATGCCGATTTAATGTTTTATTAAGACTGTATTTTGAATGCGCTTATTATATTTTATTACGTTGAGTTAGCCTAATTTTTCCATCCTGGACTCATCCTGAACGGACAAAAATGCTATGATTCGCGCCTAATTTATTAATTTCACGGTTTTATCATGGCGAAAAAATCTCGAGCAACAATCGCAGTACAAATTGGAAGTGCAGAACATCATATCCTTGTCGGTGGTGAGAACCCCGTGGTTGTTCAATCAATGACCAATACCGACACCGCAGACGTCTATAGCACAGTAAAACAAGTAATGGAATTAGCCAAGGCTGGTTCTGAATTAGTTCGTATTACCGTTAATTCTGCCGAAGCTGCTGAAGCTGTCGCTAAAATTCGAGCAGAGCTGGATAGACAAGGTTGTTTTGTCCCATTAATTGGCGACTTTCATTTTAATGGCCATAAGTTACTCGCCGACTACCCAGAATGTGGTCAGGCTCTGGCAAAATATCGCATCAACCCCGGTAACGTCGGCAAAGGCAAAAAGCGTGATGAGCAGTATGCCAGCATGATTGAAGCCGCCATAAAAAATGATAAGCCGGTCAGAATTGGGGTGAATTGGGGAAGTCTCGATCAGGCCCTTTTAGCCCGAATCATGGATGAAAACAGCCTGCTCGCTGAACCATTAGAACCTCAAGCCATCATGCACAAAGCGATGGTGACCTCAGCACTCGAGAGCGCCCAACAAGCTGAAGAAATTGGTTTAGCAAAAAATAAAATCATTCTTTCGGTCAAAATGAGTAGTGTACAAGATCTGATCAGTGTCTATCGTGAACTGGCAAGTAAATGTGATTACGCCTTACACCTTGGTTTAACCGAAGCCGGAATGGGTTCAAAAGGGATTGTTGCCTCAACCGCTGCACTTGCGGTTTTATTGCAAGAAGGCATTGGCGATACTATCCGTATTTCACTCACACCCGAACCACACGGCGATCGTTGTAAGGAAGTCGTTGTCGCGCAAGAAATTTTACAAACGATGGGCTTACGTTCATTCACCCCTCAGGTAGTCGCTTGTCCCGGTTGTGGTCGAACATCAAGCACCTACTTCCAAACCTTAGCACAGGACATTCAAAGTTATTTACGTAATGAAATGCCTAAATGGAAAGACTCTCATCCTGGCGTTGAAGATATGAACGTTGCAGTCATGGGTTGCGTGGTCAATGGCCCAGGTGAAAGTAAGCACGCCAACATAGGCATCAGTTTACCAGGGACAGGTGAAAAACCTGTTGCACCTGTTTATGTTGATGGCGTAAAAACAGTCACCTTAAAAGGCGATAACATTGCCGAAGAGTTTCAAGACATCGTTAAAGAATATGTTGATAAAAATTTTAGTGTTGTTTGATGTTTAAACGACACTGTCGTTTATTAAAACAATACCAAAGCCTGGCATATTTTAATGTTATAAAGAATTCACCTGCATCACGGTTTCTAATACATTCTGATAGTCACGAATATTTTTCACATAATCCACAGGCTCTCCGCCCCGCGCATAACCGTATTTTAAATTTTTATAATATTTTTTCTTTGCAAGTAATGGCAGTACTGTAGAAAACTCTTGCCATAGATCAGGATTTTTATTTAGTTCTTTTGCCAGCTTGCGAGCATCCCATATATGCCCCATACCGACATTATAAGCTGCCAGTGCTATCCATGTACGATCAGGTTCTTTCACCGTTTCAGGAATACGTTTGCGTAATTTATTTAAGTAAGATGCGCCACCCAAAATACTGGCTTTAGGATCTAAACGATTTTCAATACCTAATTCTTTTGCGGTTGTGAGTGTCAGCATCATCATACCGCGTACGCCTGTTGGACTTTTAGCTCGCGCTCGCCAATGCGATTCCTGATATGACTGTGCGGCAAGAAGCGTCCAATCTAAATCATATTTTAATGCGGCACGTTTAAAAATAGCTTTGTATCTTGGTAAATGAGATTTTATTTTCCGTTGAAAAGCCCTCGCATCAACATAGTCAAACTTTTCAATATAACCATAATATCGATGCATTATTTCATCGAGTTCACCGCTTTCAACATAACCTTCAAACCATGTGTTAACCAAATCTTGTAACTCATCATCTTCTCTGGCCATGACCCATGCTAATGGTTCGGGTTTTGCTAAATCAAAACGAACGGATAGCTCTGGAAAGTAACGACGATTAATCGCAACGATATTAGAGTCTGCAATCGTGCAGTCCACTTTCTTTAACCAAACATCCTTTAACAAGGTTTCCGTATCCGTATCTTCAATTTCGGAGTGATTGGCTTTAATTTTTTTCAACTGCTCAACGTAACTACTGTTCGCTGAAACATTGATTTTAACATTCTGTAAATCTTCAATTTTTTTTGGCCTCTTACCTCCACGGCGACAAACAAGTTGCTGAGATACAGATTGATAGCTTGGGCCAAATAAAAATTTACTTTCACGCTCTTGTGTTCGCGTTAATCCCGCTGCGGCAAAGTCAGCCTCTCTTTTAGAAATGGCGTCAAAGATATCAGTGACATCTTCCTTTACTACAAAGCGTGCTTTTACACCTATTGAATCGGCAAAGGCTTTAACCATGTCATACTCGACACCTATAAAGCCTTCGCGAGATTCGTAATAGGTTGTTGCAGCATTACGTGTTAAAACAACTAACTCACCTTTTTCTCTTAATTCTTCTAAACGATCTTCTCCATTAGAAAATGCAATTAAAGATATAAAAATGCTAATTACAATGAGAACACGTAACATACAAACACCTATGTTGTTAAACGACTTTCAAAAAGAGTCTATCACTCCATTGATAAAAACTCATACCCAACATAATTAAAAAAGTACCTAACCAAATACTAATATTTAAAACTTCATTGTTTAAAGCATACCCTAAAAATAACGCAAGCACAGGTGTTACTAAGGTAATTAATGACACCTTGCTAACATCAACATGTTTTAAAATGTAAAAAAACATAACAAAACCTAATACAGATCCAAATATGCCCAAATAGACAATAGAACCGAGCCCGCGCACGCTTACTTCTTCAGGCCAGTCCCCCTGTAACACTAACCATGTTAATAAATATAAAGGCACACTTACCATTAACCCCCCATGAGTTATCTCTAAGGCGGTTAATTTAATATCTAACTTTTTAAACCAAACGCTGCTCCATGAGTGCAATAAAACAGACATGCAAACGCCTGCAACACCTAACGCGGCATTACCATCTAAATTAATAGCTTGACTGAAGATAACGATCAAACCTGCAACCCCAAGTGCAACACCCAATAATTTTGCTGGCGTCAAACTACGCTCATTCAGCCACAAGGCTGCCAAAATCCCTGTAACAATAGGATTTAACCCAAAGATCACAGAAATAAACCCTGAAGAAATATATTGCGAAGCCCAATAAACACTTAACATTGCACCATAAATAGCAATACCCGCAACAAAATAAACTTTACGAGCTTCCTTATCCCATTGCAGACGACGGTTTGATAAAAGCATAATTAAGGCGCTACTGAACAATAAACCTATCGACATGCGCGCGGTAACACCAAATAAAAAACCTGCATCGTTGCCGCTCCACTTAAGCGCAAGCGGAGTAGTCGACCAAATGATAATAACGCCTATGTATGCGAGTGGAACTGACATACCTTCTCTCCATTTTTTATAAAATACCGTAAATCAATTTACTGGTAACCAAAAAAAAGGCCACAGTTTCTTTGAAACTGTGGCCTTTTGAAATATTTTATCTTTGAAAATTTTAATCGATAACTTTTCCTAAAAGCACACAGTTACTACGCCACGCGAGTTTGCATGTCATTCGAATCATTGGCTTCACTGTAGTTATTGAATTTTTCATGGCCGCAAGTCTGCGCCTTGTTTTGCGAAGAGTCAACAATGAAAAGTAAACAATTATTGAATATAAAAATATTGCCACGGTGTGGCGCTTATTTTTTCTAACATTTGTAACAAACTTGAAGTGGGAAGGGCTTCTTGTGGATAGATGCCATGTAAGCGAATAAAAAACCGACCACTACCTGCGGTATTTTTCCAGTCGTATTCAGATAAAGGGGTTTCAACATGACACTTATCACAGGCATGGATTAACGTTTTCGGAATATCTTTCCAGTTCGCATGCCTTTGTCGACAATGCGGGCAACGCGAAACCGCGTGCTCACTCCCCAAAATAAACGTTTCTTTTTCATACGCGGGGTTAATTTCAAAATGACAAAACTCTGTTGATTCTGCTTTCTCTGCGATAGGCTGAAGTTCAATTGCTGGCGCACAGCCCATAAACGTCACCAAACTTAAAAAGGCCTCACCGATTAAGTAACGTTCACCTGAAACCGATTCTGGCGCATTCCATTTTTCCCCCACAAAACCACTTTCTTGTAATGCCGTGACCAAAGTAGAAATATCGGTTGGAGCATATTGCGTATTACTGGCATGAAAAACAAGTTGTGGCATACTGAGTTCTCTATTACATCTAAAAGGAAGTTATTATAACGAACCTGAGATGAATGCTTAAATAATATCCTGATTTCATCAGGGTTATATGGCCTATTGATCCCTGTTTTTAGCCGCACTTTTTACATAAAACTGCTAGAATGCGCCGGCAGATTAATCACCGATATATGAGTACGAAACCATGAGCAATAACACCACAAACAATGATACTTATTCTAAAGAAGAACAAATTCTACAGGTTATGCGCAAAGTCTTAACGGACATCGCCAAAGACACTTACACTCCACCCGATTTAAAACATCCTTTATCTGGCGAGACTATAGAGAGTATTCGTAGCTGTTTGAGCTTAATTAGTAGCCGAGAGTCAGAAATAGCTGCAGAAGCGGGAAGAGAAAGCAACATGCGTCCACGCTATGTTGATGAGCCTTCAAGTTCTGTTGTCGTTAAAACAGATTTTTCAAAAAAGAAGGACTAGCCCTCCCTCCTAATCATAGTGCCGTTCACTTAAGTTCTTATCGTCTGAAGTGAGCGGTAAGATGGTTTGTCCCTGCTTTTTACACAAAACCTCTCCATTTTTGCGATTATTCCTGCAAAAAGATCAAATCTAATCTAAATTAACTAAAGACCATAAATTTAAGGCCGTTAAATATTGTAGCCGCCGGAAATGACTCTATATAGAGTCCACTCAGGCAGCTTCAAGGAAGGGAAACTCATGGATAATGATGAGATAGAGCATTTAATTCACGATATAAGCCTTGAACATGGCGACCTGGACGATGCCATCAAACTAATGGAAATAGCCCCTGTCATTGACCAACTTCAACTCAAACGCATGAAAAAGAGGAAGCTACTTTTGAAAGATGAAATTGCACAGTTAAAAAGTAAACTCATTCCCGATATTGAAGCTTAAAAGCCCCTTTTATGACAAAAGATTCTAATAATGCGACAAATATAGAGCTCGTTATCGACATAAAAGTAACTACCGATAACGAAAAAGAATATGTACATAAGTCCCAAAACATTAGCAACCATGGTGTTCTTGTCGAACACAATACAGACAATAAAGATCTCGATATTGGAAATACCGTTATTTTGCAGGTTTGTGGTGAGTTAGGTGATGAAACCCCCTTCCCGGTAAAATCTGAAGTGGTTGATATTACGGATAATGGAGTTGAATTTCGCTTTATACTCTAAATAACGTATATTCTGCGCATGACAAATTTCACTCAAGACAAACAAGAACAACTTCCTGTCCAACCTCCACAAGCAGAACTTTTTATTGCCAGCGGATGCGCGCACTGCCCGACCGTTATGTCACAACTTAGTGAGCTGCTGAAAGCCGGACAACTCAGCCAATTAAAAATAATCAATATTGCGATCGATAATGAGCGTGCAAGCCAGTTAAACATAAGAAGTGTACCCTGGTTTTCCTTGTCTAATTCCTTTTCTTCCATGGTTTTTTCCGGTAACTACAATGCGAAAGAAATAACACAATGGGTGGAAACTTCTCAGAAAAAAGAAGCCATGGTCAAATATATTGAAGCCTTGCTAAAAGAAGGTAACCTGATGACCGTTGTTCAAGCTATTCAGTTGGCACCACAAACATTTTCGAGTGTCATCGACATGCTTAAAGATGAAGAAACAAGCATTGATCTTCGTATCGGGCTTGATGCCTTGCTTGAAAATTTCACCGCAACGGATACTTTAAAACAGCAGGCTCCGGCATTAATAAAAATGGCATCGGAAGATAATGTAAGACTACAAATTGATGCATTACATTATCTAGCGTTAACCGCAGACAGAAACAATAAAGCCTTTATAAAAGAAAAAACCTTACATGAAGACAGGCAAATTCAAGAAGCGGCTGTTGAAGCTCTGGAAACGCTAGACGATTTAATAACATAGAAGTTATTAAATCGATTGTAATGCTGCACTCAATTGATCACTATCAATGGGATATGGCAACTCAGCATGAAAACTAAAACGGTTACGCAATTTTTCAAATTGATGAGTATATTCCTTTTCGTAAAATATAATCAGTTTCACCTCATGCATCTGCTGAACCACCGCCATTAACGTTTCTAAACTGCTGGTTCTATCACGAAAATCAGATTGGAAATTAAACTCTGCAACAATCACATTAGGATTGCTTTTTTTAAGACTGCGTAAAGCTTTACGCATGCTGCTTTCAGCTACCACTTGATAGCCACTGTTTTCATACAGCCCCCTAAAATCAGGGTAGCCACCGAGCTCAGTAATCGAGAGTAAAACCTTATTATTCACGTTGATTTATCTACCATATACAATTAACCATGCTATCTTTATAGATAGATTTAGCAGAGAAATATTGTATCACGCCAGCAGACACTATATCCTTGGCGACCTAATTATTTGACCACCCAATTTGAATACAATAGCTATATTTCCAGGAGTTATTTATGCCTTACTTTGTTTACAAAATTTCCCCTAGCATCAGTAAAATTGTAAAAAACCTCGAGCCATTGGCAGACTTCGAAAAGTTTAAAGAAGCAAAAACTTTTGCTAAAAATAAGCGCCAGGAAGAAAGTACTGATGAAGGCAATATCTATAAAATTATATTTGCAGAAAACAGCATTGAAGCAGAAGAAAAATTGCAGGAACAACGCGAAGAAAGTGTTATTCGTGAATGGGAAAAGTGATTTAAAAGTAATCGAATAACCTAAAGATGGATGAAAATAAATACAGAGAGACCTACCGGTCGGTTAACCCTCTGCAATGCCCTTTTGAAAAAACCTTAAACTCTCGTCGTTGCCAATGCTCTAAAATGGAACGTATACATTTAGCTGACCGTGAGTGTGTAGGTTGTTTAGATAAGCAAGCCTGGCAAAACTGTCGCGACTTTATTGCGCTATTAAGAGAAAACGCAAAATTTGCCCTCAAGCTGCCAGAAGCGGACGGAACACCTTTACCTCACGGTAAAGAAATTAAAGTGCAAAATGGTAGCATATTGGGGCTACAAAAATTATTTCACCTTTCCGCTGAAGTCAAACCCAATATCCATGATCTCCTAAAGCAAGCTCTGACTGAATACCAGTCATTTGAGAAGTTACCATTAGATCAATTAATGCAATCGATCGTTAACTTTAAAGCCAGGGAAACACGAAAAGATAAGAAAAAATAATTTTTTTGAGGGTAGCTAAAATATAAATAACGGCTATGGGTTACTTTGCCAGTCGTAAGAGCAATCAACATGCTGCCTAATTTCGATTAAGCCTTTTAAATCTTTCTCAATAATAATTCTTATCGGAACCTGGTTGTTCAATTTTTTATTATTTTGCCGCATCCACATACTCCCCATATTCGGATTATGAGGATAAGAAGTTCGCAAGGCATCGGTTATACCGACAATATGATCTAAACGTTCTTCTACCGCGGCATTAAAAGGAAAAGCAGTATTTTCACGATAACGCCGTAAAGCGCGCGTTGGTGTTTTACCCGGCAAAGCTAAAAGCGAAATAATTTCTTCTGCAGACATTCCCCAGCCGTCTAAAACAGCCATTATGTTCTGGGTGAATGTAACCTGCTCATCTGCTGTCATATTTTTCATGCTATACCTTAATACTGGATAAATAGTAGCAATTATACAATAGCGACATATTTTTTGCCCGTTAATTAAGGCGAATAAAGATAGGAGAAAAGTCAAAATTCATCATACTTTGTTCTGATAAAGCACTGTAAATGACTTTTAGAAATTCTAAATTTTGATCAACATCACGCGCAAAATTGTACATGATATAAACAATACGCTGTTTAAGCTCATGCTGTTCAATATTCTTTTTTGTAATAACATCCAGGTAAATTAAACTTCGTAAAATTGTGATGCGAACAAGCAGCATTTGAAAATAAGTAAAAGGATCAGGCATGCTGACAAACCATTCACGATAAAGGCAATTTATCATATAGCGCGTTAACGCCTTTTCGATATAGACTCTATTTTCATCACTCAGGTCGCCGGATGAATTTGCAATCAGGTTCGATAACTCAGCAACAACATTATCATTCGTGATATTCAGCTTATCAATAATACCTTTATAAAGCTGACTGATATTTTCATTTTCTGCCTGTTGTAATTTTATAGATAAGATAGAGTGTACAACAACCATTGTTATGGATGTATCAGGAGTCAAGTCTTTTACCATAAGATCTAATTTAGAAACAAACTCGTCATTCGTTAGTGATAACAAGATCGAATCCAGCTGTTCTGCATCGGAATTTTGGCAAGCTCTATGATAAAAAGATGATATTTTGTTAACTAAATTTGTAACAACATATAAACGTGTTTCAAAGTCATACTTTTCATTAGCAATGATTTTCATCATCGTTTCACGTACAAGCTCAAACTGCTCAAAGTATTCATTATCATTTTTCGATATTTCACGTTGAATAGGATAATTTTTGCTACGGGGTAAATCTGCTGGTTTAAAACGTTTTATTTTTAGCGGTGTCTTATCATCAATACATTCTCGCACAACCTCAGGACAAGACAATGCTCCACTTAACTCAATTGTATCTTTACAGCGAGAAATCACTCTGGGAAACATTGTGCAGACATCCCCCATCGGAGCAACACCATATTTATCATGAATGGAACAAAGCCCTTTATCATCTAACATTGCGCAATAACCATTCACCCCCATTCGAATAAAAGCGTAATCGTGATCGCTACTGATAGAATTTTCATTAAGATGAACATACTGCTCAAACAAACTTTTTTCATTATGTTCTTTAGACATAATATTATTTAGCAAGTCATAATGCTGCCGATCCAACTTAACTTCCCAATTACGACAACAAGTATCTTCGCAATCGCTGCCGAGACAGGTAAAAGAGGAAAAATATGATGGGGTTTTATATGAGAGAGACATTAACTAAATATTACAACCGGGAAGATAAAGCATGCATATTTTTAGTATTCAGAGAGGATTGTTTTTCACTTCTGTCAAAATCAACAAGTATCATGCCACTAAATCTTTTACCTTTATAAAGCTCAACCCTGAAAACATTTGATGATTTATCAACAGAGAAACGAGAAGCGATTTGCTTTCGCTTTACTAACAAACCATTTTCATTGCGCAATCCGGTTTTCGAAAAACCTATAATATTAACCCGATAGTCATTTGCAGCAAGAACCTTAAAATTATTTCTTACATTTACCGTTTCACCGATACCAATATTTTTAGTCTCGCCATCGATCTGCATGCTGACAGAATCTAAACCATAGTCGTATTCAAAATATTGAGGGCTAAGCGAAGTTACAGAACGATTACCGTACCTAACTTTAATTGTTTTCTTATTTTTGATAACAGCAATCAGAGGATTGCTTTTTTTATATTCAACAGAGCTATGCTTCTTCAAAGGTATATAATTAAGACTTCGTCTTGCTTTATCCATATGAAGATTTATTCTGTTATTATAGAGCGATATCTTTAGATTGTTGCCAATTTGTTTAGCTACATCACTCCTACTCATTTTAAAATCACGTTGAAACTTAATCCCCAGCTCCTTCATAAACCCTTCAACGGCTAAAAGATGATAATACGCTCTCTCATGCGTTAAGAAACTTTTACTGGCCTCAACAGCAAATGCAGGCTGGTTATTTTTAATAGCAAAGTAGGTAAGTGACTTTTCCATTTCAACATCACCTTTTTCTGTCTCAGTATTTTTCACATAAAAATATTTACTTTTATTAACGAGGTGCGCATTTACATGTTGCTGCACATTTTCAGCAATTTTTGATAACCCCCCGTAATTTTCAGACTCAATATTTTCTTGATCAATAATTATACTTTGGCCCCAGCGATTGGGGTTATGCATTTTGTTGATATACTCTTTTTTATAAAAGCCACTGCCATCATGCAAATTTACAACAATATCTACCTCTTTATTTAAAATGATTTTTTTGATTTTTTGAACTTCATCAAACTCCGGATCATTTTTAGAAAGAACATTAAATTTTCTATTCATATCACCATGAATACCACGACTTCGTTTTATAATACTGGCAAAATTAAGATTAGGTACAACCCATACATTTCCACGATTGACTTTATAATTAGTCACTAACATTGAAGCAGCAGTAAAACCACCAGGTTCATCACCCTGTATCCCACCGATGACTAATAACGTTGGCCCCGTTTTTTCTGATTCAAGCTTGTGCAGTGAAAAACGTAAAGGTTCAGCCAAACTTATTTGGCTAACTAACAGGGAAAAAATAATTAAAAATAATTTACTTCGCATGTTATACAACCTTAATGTGCCAGGGCTCATAACGAACGCCAATCTGGTTATCCTGCGTATAGCGAAGATCAACATATTTAAGTTCAATTAATTTTTTATATTCATCGGTCGATGAAAATTTAGAAGTGAAATTAAATTTACCAAAGCCTTTCTTACCAACATCAAAATCGCCAATACCATGGTATGAATGCCCGGGCGGAGCAAGTGAGCGTGATGCCATAGAAAGATTACCATTACTTGAATCGAGTTTTGCTAAAAATAATTGCAATTGTTTAACTACACTACGAACACCAGAGGTCAATATAAGATCTGGACCAACATCTTTTTTAAGCTGGTTGAATTTATTTAGTGCATCACCCTGGAACAGGTAATGCCCGCTACCAGAAATCTTAATTGTTTCCTTTTTATTAATCTCTGAAGTTAAGTTCTGAATCACTTTGCTGCCATAGAAACCATATTCATTTGCATCAAAAAAGAATAATTCATCGATAAGCGCAATTTCAGCTTTAGTAAACTTTCCAATTTTAGGGAAACGGTGTGCATAAAGAATCATATTATCAAAACTAACAAGGTTAAAATTGGCATAACCTATCGTTTTTTGCACACGCATAATTCTCTTTAGGGCACTCTGAAATACTTTAATTTTTTCTTGCGGTAAAAATATATCCTCTAAAAAAGTATTATCGAAATTAATCGTTTTATTTAAGTTATCTTTTACCGCTGATTCACTCTCAATATGGATGGAAACAGGCTTAACTTCAGTTTTAAGTAATATTTCATTATTTGCAGTAAGATCGTTTTTCAGAGGATTTTGTTGCTTTTCCGCTTTAGCGATAAACTTGTCATCTCGTGATAGAAAGCCCGTCGTAGCAACTGCTATCGAGGCAATGCCCATTTTTATCGCTTTTCTTTTGTTAAAATCCAATTTCATAATTATTCCAAATAAATCCTTACAGAAAAAAAGGTATTGTCAAGCTACAGAAAAATTTTTCCTGGTAAATAATGCATTTATCAATATAAGTATTACACTTTAATTAATATCTCATATATGCAACAACTAAACCATAGTTTGAAATATCACTACACATTTATTAACAAATTATAAGTAACCAAGGCAGGATTTAATTTATGTCTAGATTTGTTTCTCTCTCCCGCGCCGCTAAACTCGTCGGCATTTCTCGTGGAGCACTGCAGAAAAAGATTCATAACCTCGAATTAGAAAGCTTTGAAGGTCAAGTTAACCTCGATGATATCGAAAAAATATATCCTGAGGCACAAATTGAAGACAACCATATTATTGAAAATTTAGAAAAAATAGTAGAGCAGGCACTAAAAAGAGCCAAAGGTGAAAAACTTGCAAAATTACTCGCACCGGATCCCCATACTCTCGCAGCACGTTTACAGGTTGTCTCCAAGGAATGTTCTCAATCAAAAGATCAGCTCAAACAATTATCCTCGCTAATTTCACAGGTACAAGAAAAGCTTAGAGATTTATCCTCCACATCAAGCAAACAACATTTATTTGCAGACCTAAACAACTGGATTGATGATACTGTTGAAAAAATACAGTCTCCAAGTGTAAACCTTAAACATTTACAGGAAAAAGATACTTTGCTTCGTGTCATGGCGGCACAAGTTCATATTAAAAACACAGGGCACGAATATTTTATAGAAGGTAATAATTCAATATTAGAAGCAGGATTAAGTGCCGGTCTTGCTTTAAATTATGGTTGCAGTAATGGCAACTGTGGAAAATGCAAAGCAAAGCTTATTTCTGGAGAAATAAAAAAAATAAAACCACATGACTATACTTTTTCTGAAAGTGAAAAAAATCAGAATTATTTTTTATGTTGTGCGAATACGGCTATAACAGAAATTGAAATTGAAGCAGATGAAGCCGGTAGTGAAAATGATATACCACGGCAAGAAATCGTTGCTAAAGTTAAAAAAGTTGAAAATTTATCTAATGAAGTCCTGGTTTTAAATTTAAAAACTCCAAGAACTAATCGCCTACGTTTTCTAGCCGGTCAAAATGTTATTTTAAGCCGTGCAGATTTACCACCAATCGAAATACCTATTGCGAGCTGTCCGTGTGATGATATGAATATTCAATTTCACATTCCTTATGATGATACAAATCATTTTATTAATTACGTATCAACCGAGTTAAAAAGCTCGGATTCTATTCAAATAGAAGGGCCAACAGGTTCTTTTGTGCTTGATGAGGATTCAAATAACGCAATCATTTTTATTGCATTTGATACCGGCTTCGCACCCATTAAAAGCTTAATTGAACATGCTGTTACACTTGAACATGCCGAGAGTATCCATTTATATTGGATACATACCGAAGAAAAACCTTATATGCATAACCAATGTCGAGCCTGGGTTGACGCATTGGATAATTTTAATTATCAGCAATATCAAAATGATATGTCTGAACAACAGATAAATGAAAGCTTAGCAAACTTAGTAAATGAGCAGTCTAATTTACAAAAAAAGAATATATTTATATCCGGACCAGAAAATGTTGTTCAGCTTTCTCAAGAAATTTTACTTAAACATAATGCCGATATAAAAAATATAAAAACCCAAACGCACTAAACAAAAATCAACCTTCGTCTTCGCCTATCCAGCCTTCAAGTGCAGCCATAATTTTTCGCGCTTGATCTTTACTCGATATATTAAATTTAGACTTAAACTGATATTCACCATTGCGTTTCTGATAACGGCGAATACTGTACTTATCGGGACCAAACTCCCCTTTTGTCCGGTTTAGATCTTGATACTTAAATATAATGGTTGACCAAGCTCCCCGGGTTAAGATCACTTTATCGAGTTCCTTTGACACCAACTCACCACCATCTTCATAATTCACTGTCAGTTCATCAATTTCCGACGCCATTCCAATTACCCCTAAAAAGCTTCATAATTAAACCGTTCAAATTATAACTAAAATTGTAACTCTGCAACAGCATACCATTACTCGTTATAGCGAGTAATAATACAATGAGGAATTAACAAATGCGCATATTACATACTATGCTACGTGTGATTGATTTAAATAAATCAATTGACTTTTATACTTCCGTATTAGGTATGAAATTGTTAAGACAAAAAGATTACCCCGATGGAAAATTCACCCTGGCTTTTGTCGGCTACGGTGATGAAGCCAATGAAAGCGTTATTGAATTAACTCATAACTGGGACACAAAAAACTACGAAAAAGGAAATGCTTTTGGTCATATCGCCATTGAGGTCGATGATGTTTATCAAGCCTGTGATGAAATGAAAAAAACAGGCGGGAAAATCATACGCAATGCTGGTCCGATGAATGCAGGAAAGACCATTATTGCTTTTATTGAAGATCCTGATGGCTATGAAATCGAACTTATTGGAAAAAAATCTTAATCATAAATTTCATTAAAAAATACGCACAAAAGACAATATGGCGGAATAAGGATTGGCCTCACCGTAAGCAAACATTTCATTGTTCTAATGAAAGGCTCAATTTCAGTCTCCAGCGAACCCAACATAGGCACAACAATTACCGTAAAGCTCCCATATAAAGGATGCAAACTGCAATAGTTAACAATTCTTAACATTTTAAATCACCCGTTTATCAAACCCATAATATTAATATGCTATTGTAATTACATACTTTAAATGTTGGTACTGCTTATGGCATATACAAATATATGGAAAACTAATGGCTTACATCGAAAATTTACTGGCGCAATTACGGGCGATGAATTTTTAGAGTCAAACTTTGAGTTACATGCAAACCCTAAGTACCACAAAATTGACTATGTAATAGATGACTTCACCGATATTACTTCATGCACAATCGATCGCCGTCACCTGGAAGTCATCGCCAAAACCAATGACATTATAGCCATGACCAAGGGGACTTTGAAAATAGCTTTAGCCGTTGTTGGCGATGAGGCAATTTCACTCGCTCATGCTTACAAAGATATTACCGAGAATAGCCGGTTTCAATGTGAAGTATTTCTCAGCTTAAATGAAGCACTTGACTGGGTTAAATAACGATACACACCTCTGAGTAGAGTTTTACTTCTTTCTTATTTCCTGTAAGGTCAAAACTCATTTTCAATGGATTGGAATAATGAGTAAATCTCTCGATGCTGTTTTTTTCCACACAAATTTACACCATACATTATTGCCCAACATATGGAGTTTGGTGAGTTATAGAAAACAAACCAGGGCTTACTTTATTCGAGCATGGCGCACATCGCATATTTTAAGAAAGATAAAGCGGCTGGTTTTTTAAAGCAACTTAAAGCAACTTAAAGCAACTTAAAGCAAGCTCATTTTATTTTTATGACTATAACGGTGCACAAGCTTTCCTAGCTATTTGGCAAGACAAAGCCATTTTATCTTTTCGTAAAACTCAATCATTAGAAACACAAAAAATAAAAATGATATACAACAGCACGTTGGTAATCGACCTATATCGGCAACTGGGTATAGCCTGGGTGCTGCAATATCAACCTTAGCAGCCATGCGATATCCTTTTGAAGATGTTATAACCTTTGGGAGCCAAGAGTGGGAAGTAAAATAGATGTAGCCTTTAAAGCAAAAAATTATTTACGTTATGTTAATGGAAAAGATCCGGTTCCGACTATGCTCCTTGAATTTATTTTTGATTAAAAACACCACTGTGTAGAAAAAAATATTTTAGTTAAACAAGGTGAAGTCGATGTTCGTTTTGATCACTCTATTGTTTTTTATTCAGAATAACTTACTTTAATATTCGTTATATTTTTTAGCACTACCCTGCACTTTTTCCACAGGATAACGTTGTTCATTAATATTTATTTTATCTTCAACATACTTCGGCAAGTCAACCTCAAGCTTTGTTGCTAAACGCGTTAAGTAAATATAAATATCTGCCATTTCAAACGCAACTTCATCGAGCTTTTCTTTATTCAAGTTGTTGCTTTGCTCTTCCGTTAACCATTGGAAATGTTCCGTGAGCTCTGCTGCTTCAACACTTAATGCCATCACCAAATTTTTGGGTGCATGGAATTGATCCCAGTCTCTATCTTTTGCAAATTTTTCTAAGCGCTTTGATAGTGTTTCAAAATATTCATTCGACATGGTCGTTGCTCTGTATTTACTGAAAATAAGTTTTTACTTTAACATTAATCTACAGGCACAAAAAAGCCCGGGAGATACCGAGCTAATTTTGATTTCAATTTAACTTAACTTCATTGACAAGCCTGCTTCACTGACATGCTTGTTTAATTTTAAATAAGACCAGTCTTCATGATTAATTAATTTCGTGTTTCCATCTAAATACTGGATCAATACGCGGTGTAGTTTATCTTGATCAAACATGACGAGTTTAACTTTGATCAACTGCCCTGTGAGATTAACAAACCATGAACCTACTGTAGGATCTTGCACATGAAACATAGTGAATACTCTCTCTATCTCTATATCAACAAGGGATAAAAACCTCAGTCATTATCCTAGCTTGGCGATAACTCTAACAAATTTTATACGGAAATAGTCAGAAATGTTACAAAATGTGTCCTATTTTATCCATACACTAAACAAGGTTATTTTGAGAGCAGAAACAAAAAAACCGATCATTTGACTGATAGGCTTTTCGAAATTTAACCACCAAAAAATCTCCCTTCACACACATAGACGCTAGAGTACAAGGCGAAACCTGACGAAAAAGCGGAATGTACTATAAGTAAATAAGCATTTTAAGGAAGGTATCGTCGTGCCCCTCATGGAAATATTTCATGACGGCAGGAATACCTCCTACATAATGCAAACCTACCATGACATATTTACCGCTGGATTTTAAGTCCGCGATCAATCGGATCGCGTCAATCGGATATGGTCGCTGGCCGATTGGAGGTCTTAATCTAACTGACTTAAATCTCTCACTGCGCCCTTGTCAGCACTGGTGGCCAACTTAGCATAGGCTTTAAGTGCTGCCGAAACTTTACGTGGGCGTTCTTTAACTGGTTTCCAACCTAGCTTATCCTGCTCTGCACGTCGGCTATCAAGCTCATCATCACTGATTAATACATTGATGCTACGGTTAGGGATATCGATGCGGATTTTATCGCCATTGTGTACCAGGCCGATTGCGCCACCTGCGGCAGCCTCCGGAGATACGTGGCCGATGGAGAGTCCTGATGTTCCGCCAGAAAAACGACCATCGGTCAGCAATGCACATTCTTTGCCTAGCCCTTTGGATTTGATGTAAGAAGTTGGGTAAAGCATTTCCTGCATACCGGGGCCACCACGTGGTCCTTCGTAACGAACGATAACGATATCACCGGCTTTCACTTTATCTGCAAGAATATCTGCAACGGCTTCATCCTGAGATTCAGTCACATAGGCAGAACCTTCGAATACATGGATAGATTCATCGACACCGGCTGTTTTTACTACGCAGCCATCCAGCGCGATATTGCCTTTCAGTACCGCAAGACCGCCTTGCTGGCTAAAGGCATTTTCAAGTGAGCGAATACAACCTTCTGCGCGGTCATCATCCAGCGATGGCCAGCGTGTTGACTGACTAAATGCGGTCTGTGTCGGGATACCCGCTGGACCGGCTTTATAAAACTCAATCACCTCGGGCGTCGGATCACGCATGATGTCCCAAGTATCCAGAGCCTCAGCCATAGTGCTGCTATGCACTGTTGGCAATTGGTTATGTAGTAGGCCGGCACGATCTAGCTCTCCAAGAATTGCCATGATGCCACCAGCACGGTGGACATCTTCGATATGATATTTCGGCGTATTGGGGGCCACCTTACATAGCTGAGGGATCTTGTAGGACAGACGATTGATATCGTCCATCGTGAAATCCACTTCGGCTTCCTGAGCGATAGCCAACAGGTGAAGGATGGTATTCGTGGAACCGCCCATGGCGATATCCAGCGCAGTACAGTTTTCGAATGCTTCAAAGCTACCTATGGAACGAGGCAGAACAGAGTCATCATTCTGCTCGTAGTAACGTTTAGCATTCTCGACGATGGTACGGCCAGCTTGCAAGAACAGCTGTTCGCGATCAGCATGCGTAGCAACAACGGTACCGTTACCAGGAAGTGCCAGCCCCAGTGCTTCAGCAAGACAGTTCATTGAGTTTGCGGTAAACATTCCTGAACATGAACCACAGGTCGGACAAGCGCTGCGCTCTATTTCGGCAACGGTTTCATCAGAAACCTTATCGTCGGCAGCGATAACCATGGCATCAACCAGATCAAGCTTGTGTTCAGATAGCCTGGTTTTGCCTGCTTCCATCGGACCACCGGTGACGAAAATCACCGGGATGTTCAGGCGCATGGAGGCCATCAGCATTCCAGGTGTGATCTTGTCACAGTTGGAGATGCATACTATCGCGTCGGCGCAGTGGGCGTTGACCATATACTCCACGGAGTCGGCGATGATGTCACGAGAAGGCAGGCTGTAGAGCATGCCATCGTGACCCATGGCGATACCGTCGTCCACAGCAATGGTATTGAACTCTTTAGCAACGCCACCAGCGGCTTCGATCTCTCGTGCGACCAGTTGCCCCATATCTTTCAAGTGTACGTGACCCGGTACGAACTGGGTGAACGAGTTGGCGACAGCAATGATGGGTTTATGAAAGTCATCATCTTTCATACCGGTTGCGCGCCAGAGGGCACGGGCTCCGGCCATGTTACGGCCTGCAGTAGAAGTCTTTGAGCGATAATCGGGCATGGTAAAAATCTCGTTGCATAAAAAATAAGTAGGCTTATTATAATGCAAAGTGGAGAAATAATAGAATCAATACTAAAAATTCAGTGCTTTTGGCCGATATTTATAGTACTTTTTTATGGAATCCTTTTAGGTCATGCTCATTTGTCTATTTTTGCAGTAAAAAATACTCGCAATACCATAACTTCGGCTGAAGTTGTAAGTTCAGCCCTACGTGGTTGGCCACTAAAAATACTCATCTCGACTTTTTTCATAAGCGCATGCTTTTCCTCAGCAAGCTATGCCACTTACCAAGAAAATATTCTGTTCTCTCAAGATAGCCCTGCCCCCAAGGCGATCGCTAAAAGTCATAAACAAAAAAAACAACGAAAACTTTTTATTCAAGCAGAACTGGCGCTCAAACGCGGGCGTATTAACCAATACCGAAAAATAGCGCCGCAGCTAAAAGACTATCCGCTTTATCCTTATTTAAGGTTTATCGAACTCGAACGCCGTATCAATAAAACATCAGACCAAAAAATACAACAGTTCGTACAGACCTATCACAACACCCCTTTAGCCAGAAAGCTCTATTATCGATGGATAAACTCTCTTGCCCGTGAACAGAAATATACAGCTCTTGTTCGCCATTTTCGCCCAACACAAAATACTCATCTACTATGTCATTACGCTAACGCTCTGCATGAGACTAAGCAATTCAAACATGCCTTTTTACTCACGGACGAATTATGGCAAACAGGAAGTTCATTACCCAAAAGTTGTGACCCCATTTTAAAAAAATGGAGTGAAGTGGGCTTTATGACAGAATCTCGTCTTTGGACACGTATTCATTTAGTCATGAAAAAAGGTAAACGGCGCCTTGCCAGCTATCTAGGAAAATCACTTTCAAAGCAAGAGCGCCGTAAACTCAACCTTTGGAAAAAAGTACAACGGCAGCCTGAAACGGTCGTTAATCTAAAGAGGCACTTCAAAGATCATAATTCACGCATCATGCACTGGATTTTAGTTGATGGCCTGAACCGTCTATCTCGCCGCAAACCATTAATAGCGGCAAAATACTGGCAGGAAATCCAAAATACCCATGAATTCAATGTCGAGGAAAAACAACGAATTAAACGCCACCTTGCACTTTCCTTAGCCCGTGCAGCCACACCACTTAGTCGTGCAACGCTAAAACAATTAAAGTTGGATAGCCACGATAGCAATGTCATTACCCCCCATATCCTTTCTGCGATTGACGATAAAGATTGGCAAGGTGCGCTGGCCTGGTTAAATAATTTACAACCTGAGGCACGAGACAGTGAGCGCTGGCATTACTGGCGAGCACGAACTCTGGAAGAAATGGGACGACTCGATGAAGCGCGTTCGCTATATTTACAAATTACTGACAACCGCTCGTATTACAGTTTTTTAGCGGCAGATCGCATCGGTGATCGCTACAAACTCACCCACCGCCCCCTCAATGTGCCTATGACCGAGTTGAGCAAACTGTTACACATTCCAGCCATTGCGAGAGCCAGTGAGCTCTACCAATTAAAGCGTATTGTTGATGCACGGCGTGAATGGCACTTCGCGATCCAAAATATGGATAAAAAACAACTACTCATGGCCGCCCAACTTGCCAACAAATGGGGCTGGCATGATCGCAGTATTACCACCCTCGCCTTAGCCCAACACTGGGATGACCTTGAGTTACGTTTTCCCCTTGCGCATAAAAATCACATTGAAAAACAGGCCAAACACGAAAAAATTAGCCCCGCCTGGGCATTTGCCGTTATTCGCCAAGAAAGCGCATTTACTACAGATGCAAAATCTTCTGCTGGCGCACTAGGCTTAATGCAACTTATGCCGCGTACCGCGCGCGAAGTTGCCCGTTCCTTACGGATTAAGCGCCCCAAGCAGCGAGATTTACTCAAAAGTAATATGAACATTCAGCTCGGTATTCGTTACTTACGTAAATTATCTGAACGTTTTAAAGGGAATTCTGTGCTCGCAACTGCGGCCTATAATGCCGGCCAATGGCGCGTAAAGGGCTGGTTACCAAAGGATAAGGCACAAAACGCAGATTTGTGGATTGAGAATGTGCCCTTTACCGAAACGAGAAAATATCTAAAGCGAGTACTTACTTACACCGTGATTTATGAACAACGCTTAGGCCTGGAAAGCAAACCTTTACTCGAACGTATGATGCCAATATCAACCAATAAAATATAAACAAAAAATTAAAGGCAATTTTTTTAGGGCCGATAATAAGGTCATCGTGAATCACTTTTGGAGTCTCACCATGTTATCTCTCTTAATTTCTCCCCTACTAATGCTCATTATTTTTGCTGCCGGTTATTATTTTGGCTACCAAACAGGAACAACAAGACATATCCGCGAGCAACTCGCTAAGGTTAGGAAGGACCACCAGGTTTAAGTAGAAACTTCTATTTCATCACTTCCCGGTACCAGGAGATTGCGGGTATGCATCATGTCATAGCCGTAAAAATCTTTTAAATACCGGAAAACGTGTTTCTTATCAAAATCGAGGTGAGCTTCAATTCCCTCGATCACGCTTCGTGCTAATTTAGCCGCCTCTGTGGTTTCGCGATTAATGACAAAAACACGACTGTCTAAACGAAACCCAGCTTCAAGCATCCCAAGTTTAATCACGTCCCAAATTTCCTGGCACGCCTCTTTTGAATTGTTCTCGTAATCGAGGTTAATCACAATTGCATACCCCATATTAAATCCCCTACTCCTATAAATTTATCTAAAAAACCACAAAACAACTTTTATATCAATAAGCTAAATACTTTTGAAATATCTACACTCTTAAAAAAACATCTAAATAGTACAGCATATTACTAAACTTTAACCATAAAAACATAAGCCACAAAAATACAACCTTTTAAAATCAATAGGTTACAAGATATAGTTTACAATATAGGTTAAGGTGTGTATTGTGTCCCTTCAATACAAGGAGGCAGACATGAACACACAACTCAATATTCCTGTTTATGAAGTCGTGGAAATTAGTTTAGAGCAAGCCATTCTGCTCATTGCTTCTGAGCAAGAAAAAGAAAAGAGTGTTTATAAGAAATCTGCGAAGCGAATGCTTCAACTTTGTGCTTAAGTACGCTTTCACCCCCGGTCGGTCTAAGGTGCGACGGTACCTGGATCGACCACCCTTATTTTCTAATCAGAATGATAATACTATTTCAAAAAGAAATAGCCATAAGCTTATCGTTTACGCAACAGCACTCTCATTTTTAGGTGCATCGAAGGCTGAAATAACCTGATCTTCATAGATAATCCTATCGGCAAGAATTTCACCTAAGTTTGATAAATCATTTCCTAATGATGAAAAATGCTCACCCTTTTGTTCTTCTTCATATTTATCATTAAAATTTAAAAACTGTTCTGTTGTCATAGAAATATCGGGATAAATTTTTTCGGCCAAATCTCGAACATTCGCACGACGCTCACTTCCATCTTCTAAAAATCTGTATAATTGAAAATGTGCGCTTGCAGTGTAATCCATTAATGTTTCACAAAATTCCTGAAGAACAACGTTCACATCTTGCTCTTCTTTAAAAGGTCTTAATGAAGCAAGCTCAGTATAAAGTGAAAGTGTTTCTTTTCGCGCACCTAAAAGCGAGTCCAACGTTTTTCGTGTATTAGCATTATTCTGATTAGCAGTAGTCATCTTTTTCTCCTTTCCCTAATCGCTATCCTTAACAACGATTTTGAAGTAATTAATGGACCCGTCATCCAAAATTTAAGTGAAATGAAACTATCTAATGCCAGGAAAAGATTTGCAATAGAGCAAATGTAACAAAGTATTGCAATATTGCTTTTGATTCGGGTATGCCCCAAACAAAAAAAATATTTTAGGATATGAATTAATTTTTATTTACATTTAATAACTGCGCTATAATCAACTTATAATTTGCAAGTACCCTTACGCTTAAACAGGTTTTATCCATGCCACATCATCCCGAATTACTCCTGCCTGCAGGCACCATTAAAAACATGCGTTATGCCTTTGCCTACGGCGCAGACGCGGTATATGCAGGACAACCTCGCTATAGCTTGCGCGTAAGAAATAATGACTTCACTTTAGAAAATTTAGAGGCTGGCATTAATGAGGCACACGCACAAAATAAAAAGTTTTTTGTCGCTAGTAACCTCATGCCACACAATAGCAAAATTAAAACCTATATCCATGACATGGCTCCTGTTATCGCGATGAAACCAGATGCATTAATTATGGCTGATCCCGGCTTAATTATGATGGTAAGAGAAAAATGGCCAGAAGTCCCTATTCATCTTTCTGTACAAGCCAACACCGTTAACTATGCAGCAGTAAAATTTTGGCAAGCACTTGGGGTCAGTCGGATTATTTTATCTCGTGAACTCTCGTTAGAAGAAATTGAAGAGATTAGGCAACAGTGCCCTGATATGGAACTGGAAGTATTCGTGCATGGCGCACTCTGCATTGCTTATTCAGGTCGCTGCTTGTTATCAGGTTACTTTAACCACCGCGATCCAAACCAGGGCACATGCACAAACGCTTGCCGCTGGGAATACAAAGTACACGATGCAAATGAAAATGAAATGGGTGATGCACAGAAAATTGAATTTGATGCCATGGCAGCTATAAATACGCCAGAAGCATTCCCTGATGTAAAAGTTGAGCGCCACCCGCTAGCGGACAAAACCTATTTAATAGAAGAAACAAATCGTCCAGGCCAACACATGCCAATCATGGAAGATGAGCATGGCACCTATATAATGAACTCAAAAGATTTACGTGCGATTCAATATATTGATCGTCTAACGAAAATTGGGATTGATTCGTTTAAAATTGAAGGCCGTACAAAATCACATTACTACGTTGCCCGTACTGCACAGCTTTATCGTCAGGCAATTGAAGATGCAAAAGCAGGTAAAGAGTTTGATGCTAACTTATTCGGTAAGCTGGAAGGCTTAGCCAACCGCGGTTATACCGAAGGCTTTTATGATCGTCATCCCAAACAAGCCTATCAAAATTATTTAAGTGGTCATTCCATTAGTAACCAACAAAAATTTGTTGGTGAAATTAGAAATTATGATAACGAAAAAGGTTTAGCTGAAATTTTAGTTAAAAATAAATTTGCCGTGGGTGATTCACTGGAAATTATTTCTCCTGCTGGAAATCAAATCATAAATTTAGAGCACATGGAGAACTTAAAAGGTGAAAAAATGCAAGAAGCTGCCGGTGGTGGTTATGAGGTGCGCATCCCCTTGCCTCAGGCAAACTATGAGCAGGCATTAATTGCGATTAACCTGTAAAAAAAATAGCCACAAAAAAATACGTTAAATTTAATAAAGTTTCACCCTTGGCTGCCGATAGTACTCATTATGAACTATCTAACGCCGAATGCCCTATATCTCTGTATTGATCAAGGCGGCCATGCCAGCCGTGCCATCGTCTTTAACCATAGCGGCGAAATGCTTGCCTGCGCTTATACCGAAATTAAAACTCAACACCCCGAAAACTATTTTGTTGAACATAATGCCAACGAAGTTATCGAATCCGTAAACACGGCCACCCTACAAGTTTTAGAAAAAATCGGTGACAAAAAGAAACATATCATTTCCGCCGGCCTGGCCACGCAGCGCTCTAATGTTGTTTGTTGGAATAAAGAAACGGGGGAAGCGCTTTCTCCTATTATTAGTTGGCAAGATCGACGAAATACAAAATGGTTAGACCAAATTAATGACCAGAATGAACTCATTCACAAAACCACCGGTTTATTTTTATCTCCGCATTATGGCGCGAGTAAATTACGTTGGTGTATTGATCACATTGATAAAGTAAAAAACGCGTTAACTGAAGGTTCTCTCGCATTTGGTCCTATGTCGAGCTTCATTACCTACCACTTAGCCAAAGAAAAGAGCTGCTTGGTTGATCCGGTTAATGCCTCTCGTACCCAGCTATGGAATTTAAAAAAGCACGATTGGGATAATGAATTATTAAACTTATTCGATATCCCGCATACAGCTTTACCAAAATGTGTACCCTCTGTTCACGACTATGGAACCCTTAATATTGCAGAAACAAATATTCCCTTACGGCTGGTAACAGGTGATCAATCTGCTGCTATGTATGCCTATGGGCAACTTCAAGTTGACACCGCTTACGTTAACACCGGAACAGGTGCATTTATTTCACGTCCATCAGGCCCATTACAACTATATGGTCGACGATTACTCACCAGCATTATTTTTCAAAGCGAAAAAGAAAACAGATGCGATTATGTTCTTGAAGGTACCGTTAACGGTGCAGGTAGTGCACTCGAGTGGTTGAGTAAACAATTTCCGGACACTGATATTTTTAAACACCTACCAAACTGGTTAAGTGAAATTAAATCCCCTCCACTGTTTTTTAATGGCATCTCTGGTTTAGCATCCCCCTTTTGGCTACCGAACTTTATAAGCGAATTTAATCGAGAGGCCGAAGTCAATGAAAAAGCCGTTGCGGTAATTGAAAGCATCGTTTTTTTATTAAAAGCTTGCCTCGATGAAATGAGTAAGCTCTCATCACCACCGGAGCAAATTCAAATTACAGGAGGCATATCAGCGCTTGATGGACTTAATCAACGCTTAGCCGACCTTTCCAATCTTCCAGTCTATTGCCCCACGCAATGCGAAGCAACCGCAAGAGGCTGCGCGTATTTATTGGCCGAACAACCTTCTAGTTGGCCAGAACAGGACACGGGTGAATGGTTTAAAGCTAAAGACAATCCTGAATTGCAACAACGATACCTGGATTGGACTGATGCGATGTTAAAAAACATGCGTAAAAAATAAGTGTTAAATACCCTATAAATAATTAAAGAAATTTATTCATAAGACGATAGAGGTATTAGTTCATAAGACGATAGAGGTATTAGCTAGAATATATATCGGCTATCAAACAGGTATTAATTAAGTATCACCAACAGAGGTAAGAACACAATGAAAAAAATTCAATCATTATTTATAGCTGTATTATGTATGTCAGTAATGGGTATTGTTAATGCAAAAGATCCTTCACCAACGACAGTTGCTGGAGCTAAAACGATAAATTCAGCTCAAGCAAAAGCACTTTTCGATAAGGGCGTACTATTTGTCGATGTCAGAAGTAATAAAGACTGGGCTGCTGGTCGTATACCCGATGCCGTCCATATCGAACTCAAAAAAGTATTATCTGAAGCCACCCTGGGTAAAGAAGCAAAGAAATCCGATCCAGTTGTAATGTATTGTAACGGTGTCAGCTGTTACCGCAGTAGTAAAGCATCTGCAAAAGCAGTTGGTTGGGGTTACACAAATGTCTATTATTATCGTTTGGGTTATCCCGATTGGAAATCAGCCGGTTATCCAACAGAATAATATCTGAAAAAAAAGGATAAATCATGAGCCTTACTTTAAGAACAAAAATCACCGTAGTAGCGATTAGTGTTACTTTTCTTGTAGCGTTGACACTAGTGGTTACTGCTCAGATGTCATCGAATAAAGCCGATGAACGTTTTGCTAACGCTACTATTTCGGGTAAAAGAGCACTCTGGAATAAAATATTATCCAGTGAGTTTGCATCGATGGCAGAAGGCACTTCCGGGCTTTCTCGTGATAGAGCAACTCGTAAAGCTCTAAAAAATGGTGATTATGATGCCCTTAAAGAAAGCGCTCAAACAACATTTAACCTATTAAGTGCTTCGAAGGTATTGTCTCGAATGCAAATTTTGGACTTAAATGGAAAAGTTGTATTTTCTTCGCCCCAAAAAGCGAGCACAACAAAAAAGTCTCTCTATAAACTAGCTTTAAAAGATGGAAAAATTAAAAGCGGTTTAGAACGCGATGATGATAATAAACTTGTTGCCGAAATTGCTTTTCCTCTGTTTATGCGAGGAAAAGTAATTGGTATCGGGATTTTTGAAAAAAATCTTGATGAAGCGGTTGAAGACTTTAAAAAGAGTGATAATTCTGAGCTCTTTGTCGTCTCACATACTAATGCTATTGAATATGGAAAAAATAAAGATCTTTATAATACATTAGAAATAAATTTACCAAAACATGATCAAGCCGAAGTTAGTATTGTCAAATCAGATGACAAAGCATATTCGTCAGCTGTCGTACCTGTTCTTTCATATAACAATCAATCATTAGCACACATGGTCGTACTAACAGATTATACCGAAAGTTATAATGCTCAAACCACTTTCCAAAAAATATCTTATAGTATTGTTGTTATAATGCTTATTATTGCCGGGTTTGGTTTATTTTTCTTTATGAAAAAATCACTTAGCCCTCTTCGTATTGCTGTAAACGATTTACAACGTATAGCAGATGGAGACTTAAGCTTTGATGTAAACATCACTCAAAAAGATGAGATTGGCCAATTACAAAAAGCCATGAATACAACACGAAAACAATTACATGACATGATTCATCAAATCATGTCTATTACAGAGTCGTTAT